>SAMEA104315437__coassemble_345_pt1 | contig 26377 bp, 20 predicted proteins | sample SAMEA104315437__metabat2_high_PE_043 | metagenome-assembled genome bin SAMEA104315437 (sample SAMEA104315437) | gut metagenome | biome: Monkey gut; feature: monkey-associated habitat; material: faeces | place: China | collected 2013 | reverse complement strand
TTTTTTTGAGAAACTGTTATTTTTACTCCATTATTTTGGGGTGGGAAACTTTAGTAAAGAATAAATACAATGGAAGAAAAAAAACAAGGAAAATGCGGTTGTTGTGCGCATGACCATGAGGAAAAGCATGGTTGTGGATGCAAGCATGAGCATGAGGAGGAAAGCTTGAAAGAGAAAGTTGTCCTCATCGCAGCGACTACTCTCTTGCTGATAGGTGCTGTGTGCGTAGAGATGTTTTGTAACCTTGCCACATGGCAGTTGCTCATCGTTTATTTGATACCTTATTTAATAATAGGGCATGACACCCTGAAGGAGGCTTGGGAGGGAATCACCGAGGGCGAGATGTTCAATGAGGATTTCCTCATGGCCATTGCGACCATTGGCGCCCTTTGCATCGGTTTCTTGCCTGGGGCGGATACGGAGTTCCCTGAGGCTGTGTTCGTGATGCTTTTCTTCCAGGTGGGAGAATTGTTCGAGGGATATGCCGAGGGTAAGAGCCGTGATAGCATCTCTCATCTGATGGAGATTCGTCCTGATGCAGCCAATGTGGAAAGAGACGGACAAGTGGCAGTGGTATCGCCGGATGAAGTGGAGGTGGGAGAGACCATCGTCATCAAGCCAGGTGAGAAAGTACCTTTGGATGGAAAGGTCGTCAGTGGTGTGAGCTCTCTTAACACGATAGCCTTGACGGGTGAGAGTGTGCCTCGTGAGGTGCAGGAGGGCGATGAGGTGATTTCGGGTTGCATCAACTTGAATGGTGTGATTCGGGTGAAGACCACCAAGAGTTTCGGAGAGAGTACGGTATCGAAGATTATCAAGTTGGTGGAGGATGCCAACGAGCACAAGTCGAAGAGCGAGTCGTTTATCACGAAGTTTGCCCGCATCTATACGCCGATTGTCGTGGTGGCTGCCTTGTTGCTTGCTTTTGTTCCACCATTGTTTGCTGCGGTAGGCTTTGCGGAATCATTCTCCGTATGGCTTCATCGTGCGCTCATCTTCTTGGTGGTTTCTTGTCCTTGTGCCTTGGTCATTAGCGTGCCACTTACCTTCTTTGGAGGTTTGGGTGGTGCTTCTCGCAAGGGAATCCTCATCAAGGGAAGCAACTATATGGATACCTTGGCACATGTCGGCACGGTAGTGTTTGATAAGACAGGAACCTTGACTCATGGCGTCTTCGCCGTGGATGCGGTTCATCCAGAGGATTTCGATGCCCATGAGCTCTTGCATCTTGCCGCCCATGTGGAGCATTTCTCTAATCATCCTATCGGAGCCGCCCTTCGTGATGCCTTCCCTGGTGAGGCTATGGATGGTTGCCAGGTAACTGACGTGGAAGAAATCGCTGGTCATGGCATTCGTGCGAAGGTTGGAGAGAGTGTGGTATGCGTAGGCAATGCGAAGATGATGGACAAGGTGGGTGCCAAGTGGCACAACTGCCATCGTGTGGGCACCATCATCCATGTATCGGTGAATGGCGTGTATGCGGGGCATATCGTCATCAACGACAAAATCAAGGAGGATAGTGCCGAGGCGATAAGTTCTCTCAAGCAGTTGGGCGTGAAGAAGACCGTGATGCTGACGGGCGACCGTGAGGAAGTGGGCAAGGATGTTGCTGGGCGACTTGGGCTCGATGAATATCATGCGGAACTATTGCCTGCAGACAAGGTAGCTCATGTGGAACGTCTCTTGAAAGAAGAAGCTTCTCAGGAAGCTCTTGCCTTTGTGGGAGATGGCATCAACGATGCGCCAGTATTGAAACGAGCTGATGTCGGAATAGCCATGGGTGGCTTGGGAAGTGACGCTGCCATCGAGGCTGCCGATGTGGTCTTGATGGATGACGAGCCTTCTAAGATTGCCACGGCGATTCGCATTGCCCGTCGTACAATCTGTATTGCGCATCAGAATGTATGGTTTGCGATAGGCGTGAAAGTTGCCATTCTCATTCTTGCCACTTTCGGCATAGCCACGATGTGGATGGCGGTGTTTGCCGATGTCGGTGTCACGGTATTAGCGGTCTTCAATGCCATGAGGGCATTGAAGAGCTGATGCACTTATACTCTTTACTTTACTGTACTGTACCAACCTCTATCTTGTCGATGTCGCCAGACTCGAAAAGATGCTCTGCCTTTTGTAGGCTCAATTCATCTATGTTCTGCTTGTTGTCTGTCATTGTTTGTCTTTTTTTGACGACAAAGATAAGCTTTTCTTTTGGTACCACCAAACTTTTTGCGTTTTTTTGATGCAAAAGAGGGGGGATGAATCCACCTTTTTTATTAACTTTCCATGTTGAAATAGACAAATAAATCGTTTGGAGTTACATTATTTCAAAAAGTTTTATTACCTTTGCAACCAAGAAAGCAAAAGCTTCCTTACAATAAACAATAATATTGGAGGATGAATTATGAATGTAAATTCCAATACAACCTTAGAGCTTAACGCTCTATATGGTGAAATGACAAGTAACATTACGCAAATCAAGAACATCGATTTGCTTAGAAAGATGAATGAAATGATTAAAACTTTCATTTCAAAAGCTCATATGGCAAAAAACGAAGAAGTCGTTCCTCGATCGAAAGAAGAACTTTTAGACGGTTTTGACAAAGCATGTAAGGAAGTCAAACTCTTCGAAGAAGGAAAAACGAAGCTTATGTCATTCGATAGTATGATGGAGCAATTAAGAAAAGAAATGTAATATGGAATGCATCATTAGTACTTCTCAAACATTTCTTTCTGATGTTAAACGGCTCGGGAAAAAATACAAGTCCCTCATATCTGACTTAGAGAAATTTAAGAAAGAAGTTTCTGCCAATCCCTTTATCGGCTCTGATTTAGGAAAAGGATTAAGAAAGATAAGGATTGGCATAGCTTCCAAAGGCAAAGGAAAACGAGGTGGTGCTCGTATTATCACTTATAATGTGATAAAGATAGAGAACACCATACATATTATTTTGCTTACGATGTATGACAAATCGGAACAAGAGAATATATCTGATAATGAATTGCTATACTTGATGGAAATAAACCATCTAAAATAGCACTTCGCCAAGATAAATAAATTGTCTAACAATTAAACAAGAACAAAAGAACAAGAAACAGAAAGTATTTGATTAATAACATATTAGAGTAATTTAATTACGCGTTTACTATTTATTCGGAACATCCTTGAAATTTGGCGATAGATAAGATGTTACACAAGTAGAATAAGTTCGTAAGCGCCCATGCTATAGCGTGGGCGGAACTTATCTTGTGTAACGGGCCACGCCAAATGCCTAAGGATGTAGATAAGGGAAGCTCACGCTTCTTTTATACCTCATCCCTAAGCATTTGTTCTTTGATAGGCACGCTGCTCCTCACCATTGAATGAGGAACTACCTCTGCCCTGCCCGTTTTCTCTGAAGTAAGATAGTTCTACGCTCTAACGACTATAGCTGAACATGCCGACACTTAATTGGATTGGTAAAGACAAAGTGGTATCTCATCATAATGATGTGCCATTCCATGTCTTGGACCATAAATACGGTTACACCGCTGAAAGCGGACAGACTGAAGAAGAAACACATAGTGGCAACATGATTATCCATGGCGATAACTTGCTGGCACTCAAATCTCTCATGCCTATGTATGAGGGGAGAATCAAATGTATCTACATTGCCCCTCCTTATAACACTGGTAATGAGAACTGGGTATATAATGACAATGTCAACGATCCACATATCAAAAAATGGTTAGGCGAGGTCGTTGGTAAAGAAGGTGAAGACCTCAGCCGACACGACAAGTGGCTCTGCATGATGTACCCACGCCTTGTATTGATGAAGAAACTATTGAGTGAAGATGGAGCACTTATTGTCAGCGTTGGATTCCATGAAATAAACTCATTAGTTCTAACACTCAAAGAGCTTTTTGCCACCAAACAAATTGTTACTATAACAGTACAAACATCTGGTGGGAAACCATCAGCGGGTTTCAATTATCTGCATGAATATTTAGTTTTTGTTGTAAACAAGGACTTCATACCGTTAACCATAGACTTCTGCGGAGGCAATAATCGTTCCGCATTCGAAGGCATGACACTTAGTACATTCAACAAAGACCAACGTCCCAACCAAACATATCCTATCTTTGTAGATTCTCAAACCGGCAAGTACAAAGAAAATGGCAAATCTCTTTCCGAATTAAGAGAAGAAGGAATGGATGAAGAATTCATAAAAAATTATTCTTGCAACTATTCCATTGCACCAACAAGTTATATCTCTTGACTGTGTAAGATGTTGGCATCGTAACCAAGAAAAAGGCAAAGGCTTCTGCATCAATAGCTTCGTCAATGCCTATCCCGACTTCATCATCGCCTTGAACAATGGTATTACAGTATTGTTAGAAACAAAGGGAAGTCATCTTGATGGATCGGATAGCAAGAACAAGATAACATGCGGAAAGACATGGGCAAATCTTGCTGGCAAAAAGTTCGCCTACTTCATGGTATTTGAAGATAAACCCATCGATGGAGCTTTTTCCGTCGGAGATTTTCTCGAAAGGCTCAAGGAGCTTGGTGAGAACTGACTCATTTACACTCGCTAAACAACTCAGTTGGGACTCGTAAATAAGTCAGTTAGAACACGGAAATGACTTGATTACAATTTGCTACTAAGTCATTTACACCTTGTAAATGACTTAGTAGCAAATTTGCCTTCGAGAGGGAATATCTTGTCTCCAAGGAGCAAATATTCGCCCCTTGGGAGGCAAAGTATTGTCCCTTAGAGACAAATTCGCAGTTCTAAAAGATACGGAAATAAATACTTAAGATTGGCATGCGATTCTTCGGAAATAGTTATATTTTTCTTGGCAAAACGTTTTGCAAAAACTCTATTGCGTTTTTACCTTCAGCCTTCACCTTTCTCTCGGAATGCCGATAAACAGAAGGGTTGCGAGGGTGAAGCCTCTTCGCTTTAGCTTCACCTACTTTCACCTATTTTTATCAGGTGAAGCCAGGTGAAGCCTTATCATTTAAGGTTCTCTTCGTACGACTTTGACTATCAGGTACTTACAGTGTACAGGTGAAGGGTGAAGCCTTTTTTGCTCCTCCGATGCCTTTTTTATTTAATTTGTCTATTTCAGCATGGAGAGTTAATAAAAAAAGAGGATGAATCCACCTTTCGGTGAATCCATCCCCCATGACACATTATATTCACGTTTTGCTTGTTGTACGGATTATCTTTTTCAATCGGCTTTATCTTGATCCTCTCATCACACCTCTTCTCATCTCTTGGCGCATGCGAATAGCCTCAGGACTGTTGTTGTCAAACTCTCGTCTTCCTCTGTCGAAGTGAGCCTTGTTGCGCTTGTCGTTCTTGAAGGCATTTCTTGTGTCGCAATGTGGACGAGGACCGTTTGGACGACCAGGGCGCATCTGACCTTTAGGAGCCTTCGGGTATCTTGCGTAGATATTGTGAACGTAAGCATTGTTGTTCCATCCGATAGGGCGGTAGAAGTAGTAGGCGTCACGGTACATCTTCCATTGCTTGGAGGTAAGCATCTTCTTCATCTGCTTGTTGCGGTACTTCCATCCGTTGGCATCGATGTCACGATAGCCGTTGATGCCATTGAGGTAGTTGATGTTGAGCTGCAAGATGCTGTTGCGCTGCGTATTGTTCAAACCGAGTTCCAATACCATCTTGTCGGTGATAAAGCGAGCCTCAGCCATTATATCTGTCAATCTCTGTGCGCTTACTGATAATGTCATCATCAGCATGGCTACTATTGCTAAAAATGTACGTCTCATAATCATTTCGTTTTAAAGGGTTATTACTCTTGTTGTCAGTTTTCATCATTGGTCGTTTCCGACTTTTGATAGATAACTTTTCTTTTAAATCTGGTGCAAAGATAGTGCATTCCTTGGATTGGCGAAAGGGAAAAACTATAAAGCGAAGTATGATTTTCCCTAAACAGAATCGGGGAAACCTTGCCTGGCGCAAGATTTCCCCGATTTTTACCTATTTATATTATGGAGGTTTACAGCTGATAGAACTGAGTGAAAGCCTTCACGCAATACTCGTGGTCGATGACGCTGCCCGTCTCTCGGCAACTGTGCATGGCAAGGATGGCGTTGCCCATATCTACTCCCCTCAAAGGAATGGAAGAGGCGAGGATATTGCCGAGGGTGCTTCCGCCTGCCACATCACTATGGTTGACGAAACGCTGGCAAGGTACGCCTGCTTTCTCGCAAATGCCTGCGAAGATGGCGGCAGAAACGGCATCACTCGCATACTTCTGTGCGGCATTGAACTTGATGACTGGTCCACCTCCCAACATCGGATGATTGGTTGGGTCATATTTCTCAGAATAGTTCGGATGCCAAGCGTGGGCATTGTCGGCTGATACCATGAAGGCACGCTCCACAGCCTGGTAATAGGCTTCCTCGGTTCTGCTCTGGGCGAGGGCGATGCGCTTCAATATATAGGAGAGGAACGGACTTCCGGCTCCCTGCTTGGTCTGCGAGCCCGTCTCCTCGTTGTCGAAGATGGCGAGTACCTGTGTGGTCTCTGTTGGTTCGGATGCCAACAAAGCCTCCAGTCCGGCAAAGCACATGGAGAGGTCGTCGAGGCGACCGCTTGATATGAACTCATTGTGTGCCCCGAAAGTGCAAGCTGGGGTGGCGTCGGCGAGATAGAGGTCGAAGTCGAGGATGTCGCTTGCGGTTATTGTATGCAGGCTTCCCTTACTTTTGCCTTCTGTAGATACATCCTTGTTGAGTTCCTCAAGGATGACTTGGATGAGTAAGTTGCCCTTCTCCAACTCACTGTTGATGATGCCGAGGATAGGGAGCATGTCTTTCTGGCGGCTCAATTTCACGCCATCGTTCACCTGTCGATTGAAGTGGATGGCGAGGTTGCTGATTTGGAGAAGTGGTCGTTTGATGTGGAGCAGTAGAGTCTTGGGCTGCATCACATCCTCGCTCTTCACGATGACTCTGCCAGCCAAGGTCAAGGGACGATCGAACCAGGTTGACATGATAGGTCCGCCATACACCTCGGTATTGAGTTTGACGATGCCTCCCTCCATATCCATCTCCGCATTTGGCTTGATGCGGAAGGTAGGGGAGTCGCAGTGGGCGCAGATGAGGTGGAAACCATTCTCTGCCAAAGGCTTGCTTCCAATCTGGAAAGCATAGATACTGGAGTCGTTCTTGGTGACGAAGAACTTGTCACCACACTTCACTTCGCCCAAAGCCTCTGTAGGGTTGATATGGCGATACCCTTTGCGGGTGAGTTCCTCTGCGAGGTTCTTGACTGCCCAGAAGTTGACTGGGGATGCGTCAAGGAATGATAAAAGTCGATTGGTCATAATATCTTTATTTTTGTATTTTGGTACAAACTTACATCAAATATTTTATTTATAGATAAAATGGAGGAAAGAATTATATTTAAATAACAATTCCTGCTTCAGTGCCCATAACACCATTGACTTCATGCGTATTCACAAGTCGTATATCACTTTGGATGACGGACGTTTTTATAAGATAAATCTTTAAGCTTTCATAAACTTAACATTGAAAACTTGCATAGGTAAAGGATAATTTGTAACTTTACAGCCAAAATTTCAGTTTTTAATATTTTATAATTGATATAAAGATTATATATGAGCGTCTTATCAATGAGATATGATTTTAAGCTATTGTGCGTCATCGTTTTGTCGCTTTTGCTGTTTTCTTGTTCTGAAAACGGCGGTGAGCGGAAAACTATCAAACAAGTGAACGACTTGCATGGGGCGGTGATAGGTGTCCAGTTGGGTACCACCAGTGACGTGCTTGCCACTTCCCTCGAAAACAAGGGAGATGGAACGAAGGTGGAGCGATTCACCAAGAGTGCCGATGCCATACAGGCCTTGACACAAGGAAAAATCGATTGTATGGTGGAGGATGAACAACCTGCTAAGGCTTTCTTGCGACTGAATCCCTCGCTTGAGATACTGCCCGATGAGTTTGGACATTCCTCGCTTGCCATCTGTGTGGCAAAGGGAAACGAGGGATTGCAGATGAGAATCAACGAGGCGATAGAACTATTGAAGAAAAGTGGGGTCATCGATAGTATTGTGCGCCGCCATATCGACCGAAACATAGCCGTTGCTTATCAGCTGGGCGAATGTCGTCTTGCAATGAACAAGTTGGCGAAAGATTCTTCCAATGTCTCTGATGCCTCCAATGATTCAGCATCGTCCAACGCCGTTCTTCGCTTTTCCACCAATGCCGCCTTCGAACCATTCGAGTATTATGACAATGGCAAGATTGTGGGCATCGACATTGATGTGGCAAGGGCTATCTGTGATGTGCTCAATATGAAATGCGAAATCGTGGATATGGAGTTTGATGCCGTCATCACCTCTGTGCAAACGGGTAAGGCTGATGCCGGAATCGCTGGTATCACGGTGACTCCGGAACGAAAGAAAAACATCAACTTCACGGATTCTTATACGGATGTGCGTCAGGTAGTTATCGTGAATGGTGGAAGTGTTGCTCCTGCCAAGCAATCTCTTGCAGAACAGTTTAAGGCTTGCTTCGTGACAGGCAATCGTTATCAGTATCTCTTGAAGGGATTGGGCAATACGCTCATCATTACGTTCTTTGCCATCTTGCTCTCCTTGGTGCTCGGTACGCTGATAGCCATCATCCGTGCTACACACGACCGTAATGGCAACCATCGTATCCTCAACTTCCTCTGCCAGTTCTATCTCACCATCATCCGTGGTACTCCTACGATGGTGCAACTCCTTATCATCTATTACGTGGTCTTCGCTTCTGCCAATGTAGATAAGATATTTGTGGCTATCATCGCCTTTGGTCTCAACAGTGCAGCGTATATCTCAGAGGTGATTCGCTCGGGTATCATGTCTGTAGATAAGGGGCAGATGGAGGCAGGAAGAAGCCTCGGTCTCTCTTATAGTCAGACGATGCGGTTGGTGATTCTGCCACAGGCGTTCAAGAATGTGCTTCCTGCGATGGGCAACGAGTTGATAACGCTCTTGAAGGAAACTTCCATCAGCGGTTATATCGGTCTTGTAGATTTGACCAAAGGTTCCGACATCATCCGAAGTATTACCTATGATGCGATGATGCCGTTAAGTGTGGTGGCACTCATCTATCTTGCCATCGTGGTGGCTTTGTCTATGGGAGTGAGGAGATTGGAAAAGAAATTGAGAAAGAATGAGAGATAGAAGTTCTGGTCTATCAAATATTTACTGAAATGAAAGCAGATACAATGAGTCAAGATATTATATTGGAGGTAAAGAACCTCCACAAGCGATTTGGAGACAACGAGGTGCTGCGGGGAATCAATACTACTGTGAGCCGTGGTGAGGTCATTGCCATCATAGGGCCTTCGGGCTGTGGCAAGAGTACTTTCTTGCGCTCGCTCAACTTGCTTGAAGAACCAACCGAAGGACAAGTGTTGCTTGACGGTATTGACATCACATCGAAAGAAGTGAACATCAATGAGATGCGACAGCGAGTAGGCATGGTGTTCCAGCAGTTCAATCTTTTCCCTAATATGACCATCAAGCGCAACATCATGTTGGCTCCCGTGGAATTAGGCAAGATGTCGACAGCTGAGGCTTCGGCTAAGGCAGACGAACTTTTGGAGAGAATCGGGTTGTCGGATAAGGCAGATAGTTATCCTGATAGTCTTTCGGGTGGACAAAAACAGCGTGTTGCCATTGCTCGTGCCTTGGCGATGTCGCCAGAGGTAATGCTCTTTGACGAGCCTACTTCTGCTCTCGACCCGGAGATGGTGGGTGAGGTGCTGAAGCTGATGAAAGATGTGGCAGCCGAGGGAATAACGATGATGGTGGTGACGCATGAGATGGCTTTCGCCCGTGAGGTCGCCAATCGTGTGCTTTTCTTCAGTGAGGGAAATATCACGGAAGAGGGAAAGCCTGAGGATATCTTCGAGCATCCGAAGTCGGAGCGATTACAGCTGTTCTTGGCGAGCGTGCTATAAGAAAAACGATAAAACCTTTCTTTGTGTAAAAGCGATAAACTGTCTTTGGGAAGAGATAGTTTATCGCTTTTTGAGTAAAACGTAGATGATGACTGGGGCACCGAAGAGTGGGGTAACGGCATTGAGAGGGATGAGGCCGCCATCAGTAGGCAAGGTACAGAGAGCATTGCAGAGTAGGGTGATGGCAGAACCCATGAGCATCGTGAGCGGGAGAACTTGACGATGGTTGTCGGTGCCGATAAGGAGTCGGACAATGTGAGGCGTGGCAAGTCCAATGAAGGCGATTGGACCACAGAAAGCGGTGACCACTGCCGTGAGCAATCCTGTGATGATTAGCAAGATGATGCGCAGACGATGAATGTTGAAGCCTAAGTTCGCCGCATACTGTTCGCCCAAAAGCATGGCATTCAGTGGCTTTATCAAGAGTAATGACAGAAGTAAGCCGATGAGGGCGATGACGGTAAAATATCCCACCTCGTTCATCGACACGTTGCCGAAACTTCCCATTCCCCAAACCATATACGACTTCACACCCTCTGCCGTACTGAAGAAATTCAGAAGCGAGATGGCACTGCTTGCAAGGTATCCCACCATGATTCCGATGATGAGGAGCACCACTTGGTTGCGTACCATCGTGGAGAAGAGCGTGATGATGCCCATCACCACCATGGCTCCCGCAAAAGCAGAGATAAGAATGGCTATGAAACCGCCTATGGTATAGTCGCCCATGGAGATGTTGCCGCCAAGGGAAAGCATCACGATAGCAACGGCGAGTCCTGCACCACTGCTGATACCGAAGACATCCGGACCTGCCAACGGATTGCGAAAGGCTGTCTGCAAGAGTAAACCGCTTGTGGCAAGGGCTGCACCGGCGAGTAGGGCGGTAATGGCTTGTGGCAAACGAGACTCTATGATGATATATCGGTTGCCAGAATCCAAGTTCCCGTCTGCCCCCATCAAAGCATTGGGCACTTCTACTCCCGAAGATGTAAGAATACCTAACACCTCCTTGAACGCAATATTGACGCTTCCCCATGCCAAGTTGGCGAAGAAGAGAAATGCTATTGTCACAATGAGCACCAAAGAATATATCGTTGCCTTGTTCATAATAGATGAGTTGCTTGAGTCAAGATTGAAAAAAAATCCTCGTAATCTGTGAAATTCGTGCCTAAAACAGATGTTGATAGAATCGGAGCTTTCCGAATTGCGTAGCCTTCGGATGCGCCAAGATGATGAACTCTCGAAGTAGAATCTCTGGATGGAAACTGGTCAACTCGAAATAAGGGTGTGTGTTGGTATCCACCTGATAGATGCTGTTCTGATTGAAAGCCTTTAAAGCCTTATATCCTTGGTATTCAGCGAGCAAGTCTGTTTTGCTTAGAGCCTTTCCTCCGAAATATTTGAATGCCCAGACATCGACTTGTGCTCCTTTGCTTAAAATCTGCTCAGGACTCAGGGATAGACTTCCACTATGTGTGTCGTCAGCAAAGATGTACTTGGCATTGGCATCCTTCAAGAGAATACCCATTGTGCTCTTACCGCCAGGCACGTACCATACACTCCCCGTCTTTCGTTCGGTAAGAATGGAGAGACCTTGTGGCAACTTTGCAGCCTCAGACTTCAGAACCAAGTATTCCTTCTCTATGGCAGAGAAGAGGGAATCTGCTTTCTGCTCGCAAGAAACCTCGGATGCATTGCGATTGAATTCTTCACTTAAATTGCTTCCAAAGAGCATCCCGTAGAATTTCATCCATTCCGCTCTTCCGAGAGGGGAGGTTTCCATGTAGTCGGCAGTCTCGATGATAGGGATGTGGAGTTTGTCGAGCTTGCCATATCCGCCACTGTTCTCGAAAGGAGAGATGAATAAGCCTTCGGGTTTCAAGGCGATGATTCGCTCCATGTCGGGTTGCATGTTGGAGCCGCAATCCATGATGGCATTATCTGCTTTTGAAGTAGAAGTCTTGCCGTCTGACAGTTTCACCCTCTCTTTGATGTCTGGAATGTTGATGTAGTCTTTGTCGCAAACGCCAGTGATGGCATTCTTGCAACCTAATTCATACATCAGTTGGCAGTGAGGAGCGGTGAACACCACGTTGCTCTCCAAAGGAGTGCGCACGAAGTCACAAGACTTGCCCATTTGTAAAGCCCCATTTTCTCGACTTTCTTCCTTGAGCCTTGCCACAGTCTCATCTCCCTCCTTGCCTTTAGGCACGAGGATATACTTGTGTAATGTCGTTCCTTTCTTCCAAGGGTTTTCGATGATAGCCTCTGTATAGGCGCCATCGTCATGCTTCACGATGGTCAGCAACTCTGCGTATTTCATCTGGAGGGTATCGCCACCCTCGCTACTTGCCATCTTGCCACCTTGGCAAGCAGACAATAGGAGCGCAAACAAGGCTCCCATAATAATACTTCTTATCTTCATTATATATATTAAATATGTGAAAAATCAACCTATATGGGTTGATTTCCGGAAAACAACCAGGTTGTTTTTGCTAATTGTAACCTTTTTTTGGGGGGTATTCTATTATGCTAATGCTTTAAATTTCTGCAAAATTACGATTAATATTTGAAACGGCAAAGGAAAAAGGGGAGATTTTGGATTGATACCTAAAAGTCGGTATTTTGGCACTTTGATAAAATACCGATTATTGGCGATACGTTTCATTTGGATAATCACGAAAAACTCCGTACTTTTGCAGCCGAAAGGACGAGGGCTTGTCTTTTTCAAGGGGCAGACTTTTGTAGAAAAGTTTTATAGAAAAGATAAATGTTTATATAACAACTAAAAGTATTAAGAATTATGATTATCGAAAAAGTACATGCAAGAGAAATCTTGGATTCACGTGGCAATCCAACAGTAGAGGTTGAAATCACATTGGAGTCTGGTGTTGTGGGTCGTGCTTCTGTTCCTTCTGGTGCTTCCACCGGTGAGAACGAGGCTCTCGAACTCCGTGATGGCGACAAAAATCGCTATCTTGGCAAGGGCGTGCTCAAGGCTGTGGAGAACGTCAATAAGGTGATAGCGCCAGCCATCATCGGTATGTCTGCCTTGGAGCAGCGTGACATCGACTACAAGATGTTGGAACTCGATGGTACCAAGACCAAGTCTAACCTCGGTGCCAACGCCATCTTGGGTGTTTCCTTGGCTGTGGCTCATGCAGCAGCAGAGTATCTCCAGATACCTCTCTATCGCTATATTGGTGGTTGCAATACCTATACTTTGCCTGTTCCTATGATGAACATCATCAATGGTGGCGCTCACTCTGACGCTCCTATCGCATTCCAGGAGTTTATGATTCGTCCTGTGGGTGCTCCTTCAGAGAAAGAGGCTATCCGTATGGGTGCTGAGGTGTTCCATGCTTTGGCAAAACTCTTGAAGAGCCGTGGTCTCTCTACTGCCGTGGGTGATGAGGGTGGTTTTGCTCCTGCACTCAATGGTATTGAGGATGCTTTGGAGAGCATCTGCCAAGCTATCAAGAACGCTGGTTATGAGCCTGGCAAGGACGTGAAGATTGCCATGGACTGTGCTGCAAGTGAGTTTGCCGTACAGGAGAATGGTGAGTGGTATTATGACTATCGTCAGTTGAAGGATGGCAAGAAGAAGGATCCTAATGGCAAGAAACTCACTGCCGAGGAACAAATCAAGTTCTTGGAGGAATTGATAACCAAGTATCCTATCGACTCTATCGAGGATGGTCTCGATGAGAATGACTGGGACAACTGGGTGAAGTTGACCGCTGCCATCGGTGACCGTTGCCAGTTGGTGGGTGACGACCTCTTCGTTACCAACGTGAAGTTCTTGGAGAAGGGTATCAAGATGGGTGCTGCCAACTCTATCCTTATCAAGGTCAATCAGATTGGTTCGCTCACCGAGACCTTGGATGCTATTGAGATGGCACATCGTCATGGTTATACCACTGTCACCTCACACCGTTCTGGCGAGACAGAGGACACCACTATCGCAGACATCGCTGTGGCTACCAACTCTGGTCAGATTAAGACGGGTAGTATGAGCCGTACCGACCGTATGGCGAAGTACAACCAGCTCATCCGTATCGAGGAGCAGTTGGGCGATCGTGCCGTCTATGGTTACAAGAAATTGAAATAATCTGACACATACATATATTTAGAATAGATCATATTAGAATGGGGCATGGGTAGCCGTGATGGCTGTCCATGCTTTTTTAGTATTGTGCTGATATTGACATATCATGCTTTTGACTATTGATGGCTTATGTACCTTATTAATATAGGCAGTAACGAAATCAAAACGATTTTTTTTACTGCCTATTTTAATGTCTTTTATCTTGGATTATTCCGCTGTGTAGAGGAATCTCTTGATACTCTTCTTTGGCGTTTTCTCAAACTCTTCCTCGTGGATGCGAATCTCTGATACCTTGCTGTAGGCTGGAATCATGCTGTTGAGCTCCACGCGGTTTTGCTCCATGATGTCCTCCAGTTCCTTTCTGCCGAGGTTGAGTGACTGGGCTTCATCGAAGTCTGGGTGAACAAGGCCGATGAGTTTCTCGCCTTTCTGAACTACTACGCTCTCATTGACCAAAGCCAAGGAATTCAATTTATCCTCGATTTCCTCAGGATAAATATTCTGACCATTGGCACCCAGGAGCATGTTCTTGCTGCGACCCTTGATGAAGACATTGCCATCGCCGTCCATCAAGCCTAAGTCGCCTGTGTGATACCAGCCATCCTTGTCGATGGTGTTGGCGGTGGCTTCCTCGTTCTTGTAGTAGCCAAGCATCACGTTAGGACCCTTCGCCAAGATTTCTCCTGGTACGTTCTCTGGGTCTGGGCTATCAATGCGTACCATCATGTTCTTAGCCGACTTGCCGCAAGAGCCTGGTACGAAGTGCTTGTAGTCCTCGTAGCAGATGATAGGCGCGCACTCGGTGGCACCATAGCCCACGGTGTATTTGAAGCCCACGCTATGCAAGAAACTCTCTACCTCCTGGTTGAAGGCAGCTCCACCGATGATGACCTCATAGAAGTTGCCACCGAAGGCGTTCGTTACTTGCTCGCAAATCTTCTCGCGTACCTTCTTGCTGATGACAGGCATGTTGAGCAACAATCTCATGCGGTTGTTCTGTATCTTAGGGAACACCTTCTTGCGGATAATCTTCTCGATGACGAGCGGAACGGCGATGATAACAGCAGGCTTGATGCGTCCGAATGCTTCTGCGATGATGGCAGGACTTGGGATACGGGTGAGATAGAAAACATGGCAGCCCTTGATGAACTCGAAGATAAACTCGAATGCCATGCCGTACATGTGAGCCATCGGCAAGATACTGATGACAGGGTCGCCCGCCTTGATTTGCTTGCCCAAGACAGCCTCGGCGAAGTCGGCGTTGCTCCAGAGGGCACGGTAAGGTACCATCACTCCCTTGGAGAAGCCTGTTGTGCCGCTGGTATAGTTGATGAGAGCCAACTCGTCAGGAGTCTGCTCGATATAGTAGCTGACATGCTCCTTGCGGAAATATTTAGGGAACTTGATGCCGAACATCTCGTTGAGGTGCTCACGTGCGTACGTCAACTTATCGGTGCGAGAGACTACGAGAGAATAGTCTGGAATGTAGATGATGCCTTCGAGTCCTGGCATCTTGGTAGCGTCGATCTGTGTTGCCACGACATCGCCCACGAAAAGGAGCTTGGCGTCACTGTGGTTGACGATGTTGTGAATTTGGTCTGGCATGAACTCATGCAAGATAGGCACAGCCACGGCACCATAGGTGAGGGTAGCCAAGAAAGCCACCGCCCAGTTGGCGCTGTTACGACCACAGAGGGCAATCTTGTCACCCTTTACGACACCAGAGTTCTCAAACATGATGTGGAGTTTCTCAATTTTGCGAGCCACATCGTGATACTGCAAGGTAGCACCCTTGTAGTCGGTAAGTGCATCCATGTCCCAATGGTCGATGATGCTCTTTTGGATTAGTGCGTTAAAGCTCGGTATTTCCATCCTCTTTTGCTTTTGCTAAGCTATGTCAGGATGCCATCTTTTCCTTAGATGGCATCCTGATATAGATATCGTTTAATAGATTTTTTTGCTGTTTTCTCAAATTCCTTGTCATGCAGTTGGATGCGTGACAATTTGGCGAATGAAGGCATCTGTTCATTGAGTGCCTTGCGGTTTTGCTCCATGATGGTCTCGATGTCTTCCTTGGTGAAGCCGAGTGTCTGCGCCTCGTCCATGTCTGGGTGTACCAGTCCGATGAGCTTGTCGCCCTTCTGGAGCACGAGACTCTCGTTGACCATCGCCATTGAGTTGAGTTTGTCTTCTATCTCTTCTGGATAAATATTCTGTCCGTTTGGTCCCAAGAGCATGTTCTTGCTGCGGCCCCTTACGAAGAAGTGACCGTCCTTGCTCATGGTAGCCAAGTCGCCCGTGTGGAACCATCCGTCCTTGTCAATGACAGCGTCGGTGGCCTCTTGGTTCTTGTAGTAGCCCTTCATCACGTTGGTGCCTTGGCAAACCAACTCGCCCGGCACGTTCTCTGGGTCGTTACTCAGTACTTTCACTGCCATGTGCTTCACGGCGATGCCGCAACTGCCCGATACATATTCGTCTTGGTTGGCGAAAGTGATGAATGGAGCAGTCTCTGTGGTTCCGTATGCCATGGCGATAGGGAAGCCGATGCTGAGGAAGAAGTTCTCAATCTCCTTGTTGAGCGGTGCTCCTCCAACGACTACTTGATAGGCATTGCCGCCAAATTCCTTGAGCACGAACTCACGGATTTTCTCCTTGATGCGCTTGTTGATGACAGGCATGTTCATCAAGAGCTTCACCTTGTTGGATTGGATGAGTGGGAATATCTTCTTTCTGACAATCTTTTCCACCACCAAAGGAACGGCGAAGATGATGGCAGGGTTGATTTCCGTGAATGCCTGTGCTATGAGACTCGGACTTGGCAGACGGGTGAGGAAGAAGATGTGGTTGCCCTGTACCATGTTGAAGATAACATCAGCCATCAATCCATACATGTGAGCCATAGGCAAGGAAACCAATATGTTGCAGTTCTTGCCGATGTGAGGTGCGATGGAGGTCATCATGTAGTCGAGGTTACCCCACAAGGCACGATAAGGAAGCATCACTCCCTTGGAGAATCCGGTCGTACCACTGGTGTAGTTGATCATTGCCAACTCCTCTGGGTCGTCGACATGATAGTGGATGTGCTCCTGGCGGAAGAACTTCGGATACTTATGGCCAAATATCTCGTTGAGATGTTCGCGGGCATACGTCAATTTCTCGGAGCGGGAGAGCACGAGTGAGAAGTCGGGCAGGTAGATGATGCCTTCCAATGACAGCATCTCGTCGGTGTTGATTTCCGTAGCCACGACATCACCCACAAAAAGAAGCTTACTCTCGCTGTGGTTGACGATATTATGAATCTGTTCGGGTTTAAATTCGTTTTGTATAGGTACAACAACAGCGCCGTAGGTAACAATAGCCAAGAAGGCTACTGCCCACTGGCTACTGTTTCTACCGCACACGGCTATCTTGTCGCCTTTCTTCACGTCGCTGTTCTCAAACAGGATGTGGAGCTTTTCTATTTTTCTTGCTACATCATGATATTGCAAAGTAGCACCCTTGTAATCTGTCAGGGCATCCAAATGCCAATTCTTGATGATGCTTTGCTCAATATACGAGTTGAAACTTGGTATTGAATTCATTGCACAATAATCAAAATTTTGTGCAAAGATACCATAAATTCTGCACACAACAAAAAAATATGTGCACTATTTTTAGAAACTGAGGAAAAAATATAGTTTTTTGTCCTATTCTGCCCCAGAATAGGACAGTAATGTGGCAAAAAACTATATTCTGTTATTTTTTGAAGCGAATCTTTTTTGTTGGAGAATCCTTCCTTTTCCACTTACTCATACCTCATGGATTTCGCTGGATGAATGTGCGAAATCAGGTAACTTGGTGCCACTAACATGAAGACGCTGATGAGCAGGGTCGCCACGTTGAGGGCGATGATGTAGAACCAATTGTATTCGATTGGTACATTGCTTACATAGTAGGTCTGTGCATCGAGCTTGATGAGGCCTGTCGCTGATTGCAGAGCGAGGAGTCCAAGACCGATGATGTTGCCAAACAACATTCCCTTGCCGATGATGAAGACGGCAAACCAGAGGAAGGTGTGGCGGATGGTCTTGTTGCGTGCGCCCAATGCCTTCAGCACGCCAATCATGGAGGTGCGCTCCAAGATGATGATGAGCAAACCACTAATCATCGTCACGCCAGCCACGATGAGCATCAAGCCGAGAATCATCCATACGTTGATGTCGAGTAGGCTGAGCCATTGGAATATCTGTGGGTTCAGTTCCTTTATGGTGGCGCTGCTGTAGGTCTCGCCGTATTCGTCTACCGTTCGGTTGACGTTCTTGATGTAAAAGTCCTCGGTGTCCTGGAGCTGGTTGAAGTCTTTCACCGTGACTTCTGCGCCACTGGCTTGGTTATCTTCCCATCCATTGAGTTTCACGGCGGTATAGAGGTCGGTGTAGACTATGATTTCGTCGTATTTTTTTAGGTTGGTCTGGTAGATGCCAGAGATGGTGAGACGTCGGGTTCTGACGCCTTGTCTGTCGATGAAGTAGGCGAAGATTTTCTGTCCCGTCTTCAGTCGGAGCTTGTCTGCCATTAACTGTGAGATGAGAATCTTGTTGTGGCTTGCCTTGTCATCGAATTTCGGGATGCTGCCTTCCACCATGTTCTCGTGGATGAAGGTGGAGTCGAACTCAGGTCCTACGCCCTTGAAGGCGACACCGAGGAAGTCTTCGTCTGTTTTCAGGATACCTTCCTTGATGGCGAAACGCTGCACGTGTTTCACGCCCGGTGCTTTCTTGAGTGCCTGTATCATCGAGTCGTCCATGACCACAGGATATTGGTCCATCTGTTGGAGGGTCATGAAGTCTGCCACCTGGATATGGCTGCCGAAGCCAATCACCTTGTCACGGATGGTATGCTTGAATCCCAAGACCACGCAAACCGATATGATCATGACCGCCAATCCGATGGCGACACCGGCGGTGGCAATATGAATAGCAGGGCGAGAAACTTTACGTTTGTCGCCCTGATCGCTGTATAATCTTTTTGCAATAAAAAGAGGAAAATCCATACCTGTATGTTTTTTTAAAGTCCCTCGTCCTCGACTCTTCCTGGGTATGCCTCCAAAGCCTTTGCCAAGACAACGAGGGCACGCTCCAAGTCGTGTTTCTTCAAGACGTACGCCACACGCACCTGGTTGCGACCTGCGCCCGGAGTGGTATAGAAACCAGAGGCTGGTGCCATCATCACGGTCTCACCCTCATAGTTGAATTCCTCCAAGCACCAACGACAGAACTTATCTGAGTCGTCGATAGGCAACTTTGCCACGGTATAGAAAGCTCCCATAGGGATAGGAGAGTAAACACCTGGGATGCGGTTGAGTCCATCTATCAAGCACTTACGACGCTCCACATATTCATCGTAAACATCACGATAATATTCCTCAGGGGCATCCAAGGAAGCCTCTGCCACAATCTGACCGATCAATGGTGGAGAGAGGCGAGCCTGGCAGAACTTCATTACAGCCTTGCGAATCTCTGCATTCTTGGTGATGAGGGCACCCACACGGATACCGCACTCGCTGTATCGCTTGGATACGGAGTCGATGAGTATGGTATTCTGCTCGATGCCCTCCAAGTGCATGGCGCTGATGTAAGGGCTTCCTGTGTAGATGTACTCGCGATATACCTCGTCGGAGAAAAGGTAAAGGTCGTACTTCTTCACAAGGTCGCGAATCTGGTTCATCTCACGACGGGTATAAAGATAGCCTGTAGGGTTGTTTGGATTGCAAATCAAGATGGCACGAGTGCGCTCGTTGATGAGTTCCTCAAACTTCTCCACCTTAGGCAGTGAGAAACCTTCCTCGATGGTGGTGGCGATGGTACGAATCTTCGCACCCGCCGAGATGGCGAATGCCATATAGTTGGCGTAAGCTGGTTCTGGCACGATAATCTCGTCGCCAGGGTTGAGGCAACTCATGAAAGAGAAGAGCACGGCCTCAGAGCCTCCCGATGTGATGATGATGTCATCGGCAGTTACATTGATATTGAATTTCTTGTAGTAATCCACTAATTTCTCACGATAGCTCAGGTAGCCCTGGCTTGGAGAATATTCCAAAATGGTACGATCGATGTGCTTCAATGCATCGAGACCGCATTGAGGAGTTGGGAGATCAGGCTGACCGATGTTGAGGTGGTAAACCTTGATTCCACGTTTTTTTGCTGCGGCAGCCAAAGGAGCCAACTTTCTGATTGGTGACTCTGGCATTTCGAGACCGCGTACTGAAATTTCAGGCATCTTAATCTAATGTTTTATCTTATTTCTTCTATTACCTTATTTTATTTGTATATGCAGTAGGAAGTGTTTCTTGGAACATTGAAGAAATTCTCTTGGAACATTGGAGAAATTTCTTAGAATATTGAAGAACTCTCTTAGGGATTCAAAACTATCTCTTAGATTTATTAGGCTTATCCCTTAGACTTACGAAAATAACTCTTAGATTTATAGATTTTTTTCTTAGGGTTATTCTGCTTATCTCTTAGATTTACGAAAAATATCTCTTGGAGTTTCGAATTTGAGAGAATACTGCAAGACTCCGAATCTGCATTTGGATGCAAAGGTAATGATTTTCGATGAGAAAGGAGAATCTTAAAGGCATATTTTTAATTTTTTCATAAAAAACGCTTATGAAAGTTGCTCATTAGCGTTCTTTTTTATAACTTTGCATGGATTTTCGATAAACGGACTTGTTTAAAATCGTTGAATTTACCAACAACAGATATTATTAATAACAAATTAAAATATAAGAAAAATGAGATCAAGAACAGGTACATGGTTTACAACCAAGGTGAAATATCAGAAGACTCAGGAGGACGGAACCGAGAAAATGGTATCTGAGACATACGTAGTGGATGCTTTGAGCTTTACAGAGGCAGAGAGCAGCATCATCGACGAGATGTCTGTGTACGTAAGTGGTGAGTTCCACGTCTCTGGCATCACAAAGGCTGCCTACAATGAGATTTTCTTCAGTGACGTGGATGATGACGACAAGTGGTACAAGGCTAAGCTTCAGTTTATCACCATCGATGAGAAGACAGAGAAGGAGAAGCGTAGCAACGTCAATTACTTGGTTCAGGCGAAGTCTTTGGCTCGTGCCTTGAGATATGTAGACGAGGTGATGGGCAAGACCATGATCGACTATGATACAGTGGCTATCGCCGAGACTCCTATCATGGATGTCTTCGAGCACCATGCCGGCGGCGAGAAGAAGGAAGAGAAGAATGACGTTCCTGAGTATGAGCAGGAAAATGCTGAAAAGCCAGCAGAGTAATCTGTTGAAGTCATCTCTGAATTCATGTGGTTCAAGACTAATTGTTAATTATACATTATTAATATAGATTGTTAATTCATCATTAATGATAGATTATTAATTGTACATCAATTATAAATTATAATGGACTATGACGTAAAGGGTAATCTTCGAGAGGTTCTCGGCAACTTGCCTGATGGCGTTCGCCTCGTTGCCATCAGCAAGTTTCATCCCAATGAATATATCGAGGCAGCTTATGAGGAAGGACAGCGCGTCTTCGGTGAGAGCCATGAGCAGGAACTTGCCAAGAAAGTGGATTCCTTGCCAAAGGACATCGAATGGCATTTCATCGGTCATCTCCAGACCAACAAGGTGAAGTACATCGCTCCTTACATCGCCATGATTGAGGCTGTGGATAGCTTGAAACTACTGAAGGAAATCAATAAGCAGGCTGCCAAGTACGACAGGGTGGTGAAGGTGTTGTTGGAACTTCACATCGCTGAGGAGGAGACCAAGTATGGCTTGACACTCAATGCTTGTCGACAACTCTTGGAGGAAGGCGAGTGGCGAGAGATGAAGAACGTGCAGATTTGTGGCTTGATGATGATGGCATCGCATATTGACGATGAGAGTCAGATAGCTGCTGAGTTTGATACGGCAGCTAAGTTCTTCGATGAAGTGAAAGAGAAATACTTCGCAGACAGCGATGCTTTCTGTGAGCGAAGCTGGGGCATGAGCCATGATTACCAGATAGCCGTCAAGCACGGCTCTACCATGGTGAGAGTGGGTACCACCATCTTCGGCCCAAGAGTATACTAAAAAGTACTTCAAGGCTAAGCTGTTGCGAAACTAAGATATTGCAAAGCTAAGTATTTCAAGGCTTATTAAAAAGCTTTCATTAAAAAACGAAAATCAAAAAGGGATTTCGCAATAAGGAGAAATCCCTTTTTTGATATCTCTTTTTATGTTTCCTATACAAAAAAGAGGATGTGTTGACAACGCATCCTCTTTTTTTATATCACATTTTTTCTTTCTGATTAGAAAGTATATTTCAAACCAATCTGTCCACGCCAGCGGCTATAGTAATCGCTATAGCTCTTGTAAGCGTAAGCACCGGTGAACTGATACTTGCCATCACCCTGGTAGTTGACTGGTGAGTAGTAAGTTCCGAAGCCATCGCCATAGGTGTGGCCCCAATCCTTGTTCAACAAGTTGCCAACGTTCAAGATGTCAAAACTCAACTCTAAGGAGTTAATTTGACCAGCCACCTTGAAGCTGAACTTCTGTGCCAAGTGAACATCGAAGTGATGCTCGAAAGGAAGGTTGTCGGCATAGCGCTCGTAGTACTCGCCACGGTGCTTGCTCAAGTAAGAGTCGTCGGCAATCCACTTCTTCAACATCTCGCGCTGCATGTCCTGAGTCAACTTGTCGCCATGGTTGTCGCCGAACATGCGGTTGGTGAAGGTGTTCTTGTTGTACTTGGTCTCCTCGAACTGCATCTTGTCAATCTGTGCGTCGGTAGGGATGAAGAACAAGTCGTTGCCCTTGGAACCATCCTCGTTCACGTCACCATAATAATAGTATGAGTATGGTGAGCCACTCTTAGCCTGGTAAATCAAACCAATGGTGGTCTGCCACTGCTTCTGGTGACCGTAGTTGATGTGATAGAAGGCAGAAGCCTGGATGCGGTGAGGCACGTTGTAAGCTGAGTTGCCCACCTCCAAGTCGTTGCAGTCACGATAGGTGTACTGGTAGGTCCAGTTACTCTTTGCCACGGAAGAACCACCGTTGGCAGCGCTTCTTGACTTACTCCAAGTGTAGCTTGCCATCAAGTCGAGACCGAAGTCGAAGTGCTTCTCTGCCTTCAATGACAAGTTGACGGTGTAACCCTTGGAGGTGTTGCCCAATGTATAGACACCTGCGATAGGAGTGCCCTTTACCACACTGTGGTAGAGAGGGCGGTTGTCCCACTCATAGCCATATTTCTGTGAGAAGGTCTCGCCAGTTTGCTCCTGGGCGAGGTTCTTGTAAAGAATATCGTTCAAAGTCTTGGAGTAGATGGCCTCTGCGGTCCAGTCGATACCCAATGCCTGGAAGTCGAAACCGAGATTGAGACGCAAGTTCTGGGCGAACTTGAAGTTCTTGCTGCAAACTGCTACGTCCTGGCTACCTGATGCGGCAGACATGTACTGTGCGTTCTGGTTCTGCTTGTTAGGATCGAGAATCAATTCGAGACCCTTGGTGCTTGAGTTGTTGCTGTCGTAAGAAGAGAGCTGCAAACCTGTGCCAGAGAAGTTGTTGCTGACCCAAACGAATGGGATGCGACCTGTGAAGACACCGATACCACCGCGAAGGATAAAGCGGCGGTCGTTGTTGATGTTCCAACGGAAACCGACACGTGGGGAGAGCATTGGGGAGAATGACAAGCTGCGGTTGGTCTTCAAGTCCCAGCCCATCTTGTCTGCCAACTCATTGAAGTCCTTGTTCTCGGCTGGAGTGTCGAAGAATACAGGGATGTCCAGGCGAAGACCATAGGTCAAGGTGAAGTTGTTGCTTGCAGCCCACTTGTCCTGTGCGTAGAAGCCAAATTGACCTGAGCTGAACTCTGATGCCCAGTTAGGGTCGCCTGTTACGTCGGTGTTGGCCTGACCATAGCGGAACTGGTTGATGTATGCCTTGTTGTGGTCCAACTGTCCTGCCATGTAGTCATCGTAGTAAGACTTGAAGGCATCGTATCCCTTGAAGGTATAAGAACCGAACTTATCTGAGATAAACATGTTCTTGAAGTGATACAACTCATTGTGTGTACCGAAGATGAAGGTGTGGTTGCCACGGAGCCAAGTCAGGTTGTCCTCAATGGTCCAGATGTCCTGGTTGAGGTAGTTGGCCTGTGAGTTGCGCTCAGTACCGATATTGACGGTACCGCTACCTACGCCCGTGATGCTGATCATTGGCAAGTTTGCCTTGATGTCACGGCTATCGCGTACACGTACGAAGCTGACACGTGCCTCATTGCTGACAGAAGGTGAGAGGCGGCTCTGAAGCTCGGCGATGAATGAGTTTGTGTTGCTCTTGAAAGGATAGCTGTATGCGTAAGAGTTCAAGCTGGAGGCACTACCGCCACCACTCAACTGCTCAGCCTTTACCAAGCTCCAACGGATGGTGAACTTATTGAACTCGTTGATGTTCCAGTCGAGTTTCAAGCCAGCCTTGTCGCTCTTGGTGTAGATGTCCTGGTTGCTATAGTAGTCGTTGAAAGCCACGCCCTGTTTCTCTGCCATCTTCTGCAACATTGTCAAGATGTCCTTTGCCTGTTCGGTGTCGACCTTGGAATTGCCAGAGTCGATGCCATAGAGGTTAGGGTAGGTCTTGTTGGTGCGCTCGTAGTTGGCGAAGAAGAAGAGTTTGTTCTTCACGATAGGGCCGCCGAGGGTCACGCCCATGTTGTACTCTGTCTGCTTCTGGTACTTAGGAGCATAGCCTGTACCGTCCAAGTAAGGATACTTGCTTCCGATCAAGTCTTGGTTGTAGCCGTAGTAGTATGCAGAACCGTGGAACTGGTTGGTACCGCTCTTGGTGATGGCATTGATGGCTCCACCGGTGAAACCACTCTGGCGAACATCAAACGGAGCGACGCTCACCTGGATTTGGTCGATGGTCTCCATGGAGACAGGTTGTGTGCCAGCCTGACCACCATTGTTGCCGCTTGATGCAAGACCGAACACGTCGTTGTTGGCAGCACCGTCAATCATGAAGTTGTTGTAACGGTTGTTGGTACCAGCGAAAGACATGGTTCCGGAGTTGGTGACGGTGAGCTGTGGGTTCAATCGAGCCACGTCGGCGATGCCGTGGGTGATACTTGGCATGTCGTTGATCTGCTGGGCGTTCATACTGGTGGCAGCACCCGTACGAGAAGCAGCGAGACCAGCCTTGCCAGTGACTACGACATCCTGGAGAACCTGTGAGTCTTCTTGCAACTTACAAGAGAGGTTAGTGCTTTCACCCAAGGTCAAGTTAATCTTCTCGATTACCTTAGGCTGGTAACCCACATAAGAGATTTCCACCTTGTAAGGACCGCCAGGACGCATACCCTGGATGGTGTATCGTCCATCCATGTTGGTTACTGCACGATAAATCGTTCCAGAAGGTTGGTGGATGGCAGTGACGGTAGCGCCAATGACATCCTCTCCGTTGGCGGTGATTTTACCATTCACGCCCGAAGTGGTAATCTGTGCCATTGCTGTAGTCACCATAAAGGCTAACAATGCCACTAATAAATGCAATCTTTTCTGCATACCTTTTTAGATAATTTTGTTAATAATCTCGGGATTTATCCCTTTTTAAACTTATTTGGTGCAAATTTAAACAAAATTTTCGAATGGGCAATGCTTTTTATGGGGAAAAATGAAGTTGTAACAGAAAAATAATGTGGCAAATTGTCTTATCAGCGAGAAAACAATAAAAATGTCAGCAAGAAAAACAATAAAAATATCAGCAAGAAAAACAATAAAAATGCACTCCTCATTAGTCGGGGAGTGCATTTCCTTTGTTTTATCTTCTTGTAATCCAATTGGTTCTTCCAAAAGGATATTTTGATTCTTCCAAGAGGATATTTTGATTCTTCCACAAGGATATCTTTGTTCTTCCAAGAGAAGATTCTTAATTACTTTTTCTCTGTAGCGTTCTCTTCGGATTAGTTGAAGATGTAACGGATAGAGAACTGGATAGAGTAGGTGGAATTGAAACTTGTCAAGTTAGAGTATGTCTTTGACAAAGCCTCCTTACCGTTTCTCTGGAACTGGTATGAGTTACTCTTAGAATCGTACTTCAACAAGCTCATGTTGTTGACGCTCTTGTAGAGACCCCAACTGTGGTTGAGCAAGTTGGCGAGGTTCTTGATGTCGACGCCAAACTGAAGTGTATTCTTCTGACCACCTACCTTGAGGTAGAAGTTCTGGTTGAACTTGAAGTCCAACTGATGATGCCAAGGCATTACGGCACCACCACGCTCAG
>SAMEA104315437__coassemble_343_pt1 | contig 26641 bp, 16 predicted proteins | sample SAMEA104315437__metabat2_high_PE_043 | metagenome-assembled genome bin SAMEA104315437 (sample SAMEA104315437) | gut metagenome | biome: Monkey gut; feature: monkey-associated habitat; material: faeces | place: China | collected 2013 | reverse complement strand
CACGTCGTTCGGGACGATGAGGTCGCTGGTTCGAGTCCAGTAATCCCGACTATTTATTTTTTATTCACTTAAAGCGGAAACAATATGCTGAAACTGAAAGATTTCTTTTATCTCCAAAAGAATGACCGACAAGCCATCTTGGTCTTGCTCGGCATCATCATCGTGTCTTTTTCTCTTGTCCTCATCATCGGAAAGTTCGATCCATCAGAGAATCCATCTGACAACTATCCGAAAAACTATTCTACCGATGACAGTGGACAACATGTGGGTAATCATGGGAATGCAGGCGCAACCACTGCTACGGAGAAACATCCCTTATATTATAAGGTAGATGGCATTCCGCACCAACTGTTCACTTTCGACCCCAACACTGCCGACAGCACCCAGCTACTCAAGTTAGGGCTTCAAGCATGGCAAGTAAGAAGTATCTATAAATACAGGGCAAAAGGAGGAATTTTCAGGGAGCCATCCGACTTTGCCCGTGTCTATGGACTTACAAAAAGACAGTATGAAGTATTAGCTCCCTATATTATAATAGGTGAAGACTACAGACCTGCCGCAGACTACTACGGTCGCAACTACAGCCGTGATAGATATTCTCGCAACAACTATTCTTCTCGCAGCAACACCTCGTCATCAAACGAGGCCTTTGATTCTCCACATGATTCGCAAGAAGGAAAAGTATATACTTATCAGCATAAGTTGAAACCAGGCGAGCATGTTGCCGTCAACACCGCCGACACAACGGAATTGATGAAGATACCAGGCATCGGAAGTTATTTCGCAAAGGCTGTCGTTCGACACAGGGAACAATTAGGGGGATTCTATTCAACCAACCAACTGAAAGAAATCGAAGGATTCCCAGAATCAGCATTGGCTTTCATCAAAGTCAACCCAGAGCAAATCAAAAAGCTCAACATCAACCAACTTTCCCTCAACCAACTTCGCCGACATCCTTACATCAACTTTTACCAAGCTAAGGCCATCTGTGACTATCGCCGTCTCAAGGGACCGCTGAAATGTTTAGAAGAACTCAAACTGCTCAAGGATTTTCCACCTGATGAAATCAAAAGGCTCCAGCCTTACCTCACCTTCTGAAGATTACCATCAGCATTTACGTTGTTTTTCTTCCAAAAGCACAGTTTCACCTATAAAGAAACCTCCCATCTTCTTTATTACACGAATAAAGAAGATGGGAGACTTGTTCGTATGAAATATTTTGGAATTATATTTTTCAAGAGCATTTTTAAAGCACGCCCAACTGATGCAAGAATATCAGCAAGATGCAAACAGGACTGACGAAACGAATCATAAACAAGAATACAGGGAAGAGCGTGCCCTTCAAGGTTCCCCAATTGGTAAACTCTTCACTCACCACCTTCTTAGGAACATACCATCCTAAGAACAAGCAAGTGAGGAAGGAGCCCAAAGGCATTAAGAACTGTGCCGTGAGATTATCACACCACCCCAAGAAATCCTTGCCGCAAATCACCAATTCTGGAACCGCCCCCTGTGACAGCGAGCAGAAGATACCGATGACGCAACAGATGATGGTCTCTATCCAAGCACCCTTTTTACGACTGATTTTCTTCTCTTCATAAATACAAGCCGTACCTATCTCATGCATCGAAATAGTAGAAGTCAATGCAGCAAGCACCAATAAGGCATAGAATAAAACAGAAATCACATAGCCGACTACAGGCATGCCAGAAAACGCCTCATTGAACACATTAGGCAACGTAATAAAGATCAGGGATGGACCACTGTCTGGATTCACACCCACAGAGAACGCAGCAGGGAAAATCATTAAGCCAGCCAAGACTGCTATAATCGTATCTATCGTCACGATTTGGGTGGCGGACTTCAACAAGTTGGTCTGTCTGCTAAAATAAGAAGCATACGTGCAAAGACATGCCGTACCTAAGCTCAACGAAAAGAAAGCCTGTCCCAATGCCTCCAAGAGCACGTTCTCATCTACCTTGGAGAAATCTGGTTTCAGCAAGAACTCCACACCCTTCATGGCTCCTGGCAAGGAACAAGAGGCGAAGACGATTACCAACAGCAAGACGAACAGCAATGGCATCAATATCTTAGATGCTTTCTCGATGCCATTGCGTACACCACGCACCACCACGAAATGCGTAATCAAGATAAACACGACGGTCCATATCGTTGGTTTGATAGGATCAGAAGAAAACGCCACGAAATAATCTTTCACGAAATTGGCATCACCGTGTATCTGTCCCATGATGCTGGCATAAAGATATTGAAGACACCAACCTGCGATAACGGCATAAAAGCCCAAGATTATCATGGAGGTAATCACTCCCATGTAACCCATGAACGCCCATGACTTACCGCCCGCAAGATTCTTATACGAGCGAGCGGCATTGGCTGCCGAATGACGACCAATGATAAATTCTCCCATCATACCAGGCAAACCTAACAAGATGATGCATACCAAGTAAATGAGTATGAAAGCTGCGCCACCATTTTGCCCAGCCATATAAGGAAAACGCCAGATATTACCCAAGCCCACAGCAGAGCCTGCCGTCGCCAAGATAACACCTAACTTACTTCCAAAATTACCTCTATTTTCCATTTCTTATTAAAATTCTCTCTTACACATTATTATATATTGTATCAAATGGGATACTTCCCCCTCTACACGAAAGCAACTTCATCGCTCAACGAAACAAGCTTCAGTAAGCTAAGAAGTAAACTTCATCGTTCATCGAAGCTTACCTATCCCAACAATCCCAACTGGTTCAAGAAAACCAAAAGAATAAGAACAGGACAAACATACCTTATCAAGAAGAAATACACCCCGAAGAGCTTACCTCTCAAGGTTCCCCAGTTGGTGAATTCATCTTTCACCAACTTTTTAGGTACATACCAGCCAATGAACAAGCAAGTCAGGAAGCCTGCGATAGGAAGGAAGATTTGTCCTGTGACAAAATCAAACCAATCGAACAAGGTCTTTCCCAAGAAGGTCAGCGCATCCGTGGCACCCAAGGACAGGGAACAGAACGCCCCAATGATGGCACAAGACACCGTCACGATGATGGCTCCATTCTTTCTGTCAATTTTCAATTCCTCGTAGAAGAAAGAAGTGTTCACCTCATGAAGAGACATCAGGGAGGTGAGAGCTGCCAAAGAAAGCAACACATAGAACAGCAAAGAGATAATCCATCCCAAAACAGGAACAGATGCAAAAGCCTCATTGAAGACGTTTGGCAACGTGATGAATATCAACGAAGGACCGCTATCTGGAGACACTCCCACGGAGAAGGCTGCAGGGAATATCATCAATCCTGCCAATATCGCCACTAAGAAATCAATGACCGAAATCTGCAAAGCAGACTTAAAGAGGTTGGTTTGGCGGCTAAAGTAGGAAGCATACGTACATATACAGCCCATACCGATGCTCAGGGAATAAAACGACTGTCCCAATGCACCCAAGAACACATTTCTATCAAACTTTCCAAAGTCTGGCTTCAACAAGAATTCCATTCCCTCACCAGCATTTGGCAACATACAAGAAGCCACAACGATGATAAGCAATAAGATGAACAAGATAGGCATCATAATCTTGGATGCCTTCTCTATGCCCCCACGGACACCATGAATAATCACGAAGTGACAAATCAGGAAGATAGCCACCGTCCACATCACTGGGCGAATAGGATCTGAAGAAAATTCCTTGAAATAATTAGCCACAAAGGTCGGGTCGCCATGCAACTCACCCATTATGCTGGCGTAAACATACTGCAAGCACCAGCCTGAGACCACGGCATAATACCCCGTTATCAAAAATCCCGTGAGCACTTCCAAGTAGCCCACCCATTTCCAAGCCTTACCATCTGCCAACTTGGTATAAGCACGAGCGGTATTGGAAGCACCATGACGACCAATGATAAACTCTGAAATCATACATGGGATGCCCAACAAGAGAACACACCCTATATACACCAAAATAAAGGCGGCACCACCTTCCTGACCAGCCATATATGGAAAACGCCATACATTGCCCAAGCCAACGGCACCACCTGCCGTAGCAAGAATCAACCCTATCTTACTACCAAAACTTCCTCTATTTGTTTCTGCCATTTTTTATACTTTCTCGTTATTCGAGTGCAAAATTATAAAATATTTTGCACTTAAACGTATAATTTGAAAGCAAAAATCGCAAAAACATTCAAGAATTGCAGTTTTTGCTACTTTTCGTATGAATCTTTGAGCTTTTCCATGTAAAAAAGAGACTGAATATTCTTCTAACAAAAAAGCTTGCGCTGAATGAGCACAAGCTTAACGATATTCCTCAGGCAAAGTATTTCGCCAAATTGCAAAAGGGAAATTCAAGAGATGAGAGTTATAAAACCGTTTATCGCCTGTCACTTCCATTCCGATAAAATCAGGTTTCTCATAAGCCTCATTCTCATCGCTCAGTTCCACCTCTGCCATCACGAGACCTTCGTTGTCGCCATAGAACTCGTCTACCTCAAACGTATGGTCACCACTCCTTACAAGATAACGACGTTTGTCTATCACGCCACCCTTGCAGAGTTTCAGAAGTTGCTGAGCCTCCTCCATGGAGATTTCCTTTTCGAACTCATATCGAGTCATGCCTCCATTCACCGACTTTCCCTTAATGGTAAGAAATGCCTTGTCATCACGGGTACGAATTCTCACGGTAGCACCATCCGCAGGGATATATCCTTGCTGGATATGGCTATTAGAAAAGGCGGCACTCTTGTAAGCGTCGCCCTTTTTAACGAGAAATTTTCTTTCTATTTCTAATCCACTCATTCGTTTACATATTAGGAGTCTGGAGTGGGGAATTAGGAGTTTTCTCAAAACCCACCTGATACTCCAATTCTACATTATGCGATAGTAGCAGAATAAACAGCAAAGACGACAGCGAGCGCTATCAATATGCCGAATATCCACTTGATGACTTTCTCACCCTTAGCAGCCTGCTTCTTCTCGTAAGCAGCATGCTTTGCTCTTCTCAAATCTTTATTACTACTCATAGTCTTTAATATTATTAGGTTATTATTTAATCTTCGCTCTCATCAGCCGTTGGGAACTCCATCAAGTAAGCCTTGATGAATCCGTCGATCTTGCCATCCATCACGCCATCGACATCCGATGTCTGATAATTGGTACGGTGATCTTTCACACGGCGGTCGTCAAAGACATAGCTTCGAATCTGACTTCCCCACTCTATCTTCTTCTTGCCTGCCTCTATCTTAGCCTTCGCCTCCAATCGCTTCTTCATTGCACGATCGTAGAGTTGACTTTTCAAGAGCAACAATGCCTTGGCACGATTCTTTGGTTGGTCACGCGTCTCTGTATTCTCGATAAGGATTTCTTCTTCCTCACCAGTATCTGGGTCGGTATACCAATAACGCAAGCGAACACCCGACTCCACTTTATTCACGTTCTGTCCACCAGCGCCACTGGAGCGGAAAGTATCCCAAGAAAGTTTGGCAGGGTCTACATACACCTCGATGGTATCATCCACCAATGGAGTTACGAAGACACTGGCAAAACTCGTCATACGCTTACCCTGAGCGTTGAAAGGAGAGACACGCACCAAACGATGCACTCCGTTCTCACTCTTCAGATAGCCATAGGCATACTCGCCACCTTCGATGGTCATTGTCACACTCTTGATGCCAGCCTCATCACCTTCCTGCATATCGGTGATGGTCACCTTATAACCATGAGCCTCAGCCCAACGCATATACATACGCATCAGCATCGAAGCCCAGTCCTGGCTCTCAGTGCCACCAGCGCCAGAGTTAATCTTGAGCACACAATCCATCGGGTCTTCCTTCTGGCGGAGCATATTCTTCAATTCCAAGTCCTCGATGGCCTTGATAGCCTTGGCATAGTCGGCATCAACTTCCTCCTCTGTCACCATCTCATCCTTATAGAAATCGAAAGCAAGCTGCAACTCGTCGGCATAAAGACGTACCTCCTTATAGCCATCGAGCCATTTCTGGATACCCTTTACTTTCTTCATCTGCTCCTGTGCATACTTTGGGTCTTCCCAAAAGTCTGGAGCCTGGGTACGGAGTTGTTCCTCCTCAAATTCTACTTTTTTCTGGTCTATATTCAGATAACGATGGAGTGCCTCAGCACGATCCATCACATCTTTCAATTGGTCAGCGGTGATCATTTATAATTAAGAATTAATAATTAAGAATTAATAATTAGGCATACGCCCTAAGCTATATACATTATTAATTATACATTGTACATTACTCAGCGTACATCGCCTCTATCTCCGCCTTGTAATTCTTGTTGATGACAGGGCGGCGAATCTTGAGCGTATTCGTCAACTCTCCCGACTCCATCGAGAAATGATGAGCCAAGAGGGTGATGCGCTTAATCTGCTCATAGTAGGCCAAGTGCTGCTGGAGTATTTGGATGCGATCCATCAACATCTTATGTACCTTCTCGTTGGCACAAAGATCCTCACGACTTTGGAACGGAATATGGTTCTCACGAGCCCAGTCTTCCACCATTCGGAACTCAGGCACGACAAGAGCGGACACAAACTTGCGCTGGTCGGCAATCACTGCCACCTGGTCGATAAACTTATCCACCAAGAGCAAGGACTCTACCTGCTGCGGAGCGATGTACTTGCCATTCGAAGTCTTAAACAAGTCCTTGATTCGCTCGGTGAGATACAACTCACCATCCTTCAAATATCCGGCATCGCCTGTATGGAAGAAGCCATCCTCATCAAACGCCTTGGCATTGGTGGTATCACGATGATAATATCCAGGAGTAATCGTAGGACCTTTCAAAAGCACCTCGCTATCCTCACCTATCTTAATCTGAATACCTGAGATAGGACGACCAACAGAACCAATCGTGAACTTCTTATCAAGATGGTCGCAAGATACTGTAGCAAGACTCTCCGTCAAACCATATCCCACCACCATACCTATGCCGATGGAGTGAATAAACTCCTCGACCTCAGGACTCACATAAGCACCAGCAGTAGGGAATATATTTGGATTTTCCAAGCCCAACTGCTTACGTACCATGCTCAGCACGGTCTTATTGATGACTTTATATTCAAGTTCCAATGCCAAAGGAGGGCGCTTGCCATTCGCCAAGTATTCCACATTGCGTTTGCGACCTACCGCCAAGGCATGATTGAAAAGTTTCTTTTGGAAAGCCGACGCATTGTCCATCTTCGCCTTCACTGCTATATACACTTTCTCCCAAAAGCGAGGCACACTGCTCATACAGGTTGGATGCACCTCCCTCATGCTCTCCTGAATCTCATGAGGATAGGTGTTGATGAAAAGGCGTGCTCCCTCACTCAAGCTGAGATATGCCCAGCCACGCTCAAAGATATGAGTAAATGGCAGGAAGTTGATGACACGGTCTTTGTCTGTCACAGGTACACACTCGCCGTTTGCCTTCAAAGCAGCATGATACTGTCCATAAGTAAGCATCACGCCCTTGCTGTCGCCCGTCGTACCACTGGTATAGAGGATGTTAGCCAAATCATCCATATTCGCTTGCTTATACAGTGCCTCCACTTCCGTCTGACGAGGAAGGTTCTCCCCTAACTTGATGAAGTCCTTGAAATAAAGGGCTGCTGGGTCGTGGGTGCTGATACGCACGCTGGAATCAAAGATGATGATACGCTCCAAAGAAGGACAAAGGGCGAAGACACGATGCGCCTTGTCATACTGCTCCTGCTCACCCACAAAGAGGAAACGTACCTGACCATCGTTGATCATGTACTGAATCTGCTGCTCACTGCTGGTAGCATAGAAAGGAATAGAGCATACTCTGACACCATACGCACCGAAATCGGTGTATAGATAATGAACGCAATTCTGTGAGAACACGGCAATCTTGTCTTGCGGCTTGGCACCAAGATTGAGCAATGCGTTGCTAACTTGTTTCACTCTCAGGGAGAACTGGTTCCACGAAACAGTCTGCCACTGCTCGCCTCCAAACTTCTTGAAAGTAAGCGCAGGCTTGTCGCCATATTTCTTGGCCAAGTCGTGAATCAGTACTGAAAGATGACTATTGATTTGCATAAGCTTGATAATTATATTGGTGCAAAGATACAGTAAATCACAGACAAAACAAAATAAAAAAGGTATTTTTTCCATTTTGTCTGCTCTTTTTTTCGTATCTTTGCCGACATAATCGAAAAAAGAGAGATTTATGATTACACAAGAACAATACACTCAAGAGGCGGTAGAGCTTCTGAAGAAACTCATCGCCACCCCCTCGGTGAGCAGAAACGAGAAGGATGCCGCCGACATCATGGAGCAAGCCATTCGTAATTATGGACTGGAGCCACACCGTGAGGCCAACAACATTTGGGTAATCGACCCTCACTTTGATGAGTGCAAGCCTACTCTACTCCTCAACGCCCACATCGACACGGTCAAGCCTGTCGCCACATGGACAAGAGACCCATTTAGCCCAACTATCGAGTTAGAAAGGAATAGCCCAGAAGCTATTGAAGAGGAAACACTCTATGGCTTAGGCAGCAATGACTGCGGAGGCGGACTTTGCTCTCTTCTTCAGATATTCAGAATGCTCATCGAAAAGCCTCAGCAGTACAACCTTATTTATTTAGCCTCAGCCGAAGAGGAGGTATCGGGCAAGGATGGCATCAGTCGTGCCTTACCATTACTTCCCCACATCGACTTAGCCATCGTGGGAGAACCGACAGGCATGAATCCCGCCGTGGCAGAGAAAGGTTTGATGGTTTTGGATGTCATTGCCCATGGCAAGAGTGGACATGCAGCAAGAAACGAGGGAGTAAATGCCATCTATGAGGCACTGGACGATATGCGCTGGATAAGAGATTACAAGTTTGAGAAAGTAAGTGAGTTCTTAGGACCTACCAAGATGACGCTGACCGTGGTAAATGCTGGAACGCAGCACAATGTGATTCCCGACAAATGCACAATGCTCGTGGACATACGCACCAACGAGTTCTACGACAACGAGGAAGTATACAAGTTTATCTGCCAGCATCTCAAGAGCGAATGTAAGGCACATAGTTTCCGTCTCAAGTCATCCCGCATCGATCCACAGCATCCGCTCATCCAAAAATGTGTGGCGATGGGCATGAAGCCATTCGGCAGCCCTACCTTGAGCGACCAGGCATTGATGTCTTTCCCATCCTTCAAACTGGGTCCTGGCGAGTCTTCCCGCTCCCACTCCGCCGATGAGTTCATCAAGATTAGTGAGATAAGGGATGCCATCGCAAAATATGCAGAACTCTTGGATGGTGCAAGTATCTAAGAACTTCACCAAAACACGGAAATACAAAAAGAGAACACAAATATAGATAAACGGACAAACACAAAGAAGCCGCATCGAAATTCCGATGCGGCTTCTTATGTATTAGAAAGCAAGTGGAAAAGATTCCACTTACTTTTATGATTATTTGATAGTAAACTTCACATTAGAAGCCTTACCATCCACATTTACTACAAGGTGATAAACGCCTGGCTCTACCTGACCCAGTTCAATGCTTGCCTTATCGCCAACATGAACATTCTTCAAGGTCTTCTTCGCTCTGAGTTGACCTGCATTGTCGTAGACACTCAGGATAACCTCATCAGCATCAGAACCAATGGTTACATTCACGTTTCCGCCGTTTGCGTCACCATCAACAGAGACTACACCATTGCCATCCACTGTAATGCCACTGATTCCCGTAGGGTCAATCACTGTCAAAGCTATGCCTTGGCGAGTAACACCACCATTGATGTCGGTTGCAACAACGGTCAATGTTGCCTCACCACCCTTCTTAGCCTTGATAGCAAATCCATCAGTAGCACTGTAGATGTCAGCTACAGAATTGTCACTATTGCTAACAGTACATGTAAAAGCATCACCATCTGCATCCTCAAACAAGTCTGCATATTTCACATCCTCCATTGCACCGATGTTCATGGTCTTGGTTGCCAAGCCAACAAACTCAGGAGCTCTGTTAGAATGCTCTACGTAATACTTCACATCAGCATGGCTCTCATTGCCATTTTCATCCTTAGCTGCCACAGCAAAATTGTAGTAGCCCTCAGACTCATAGCCTGGAGTCAAAGCAACATTCAACTTGATAGACTTACCAGCCTCCACAGAGTAGACACCATTTTCAACGGTAATACCATCCGTAGTGCCCTCTTCATTGGTAAAGCTTTCAACAGCAGCAATGCCACTCTTGTCCTCTACACTAACTGAGAAGGCATCGCCATCCTCATCAGCAACAGGGATAGCCACTACAGACTTCTCTGCCTCAGGCACTGTAACCGTACCTTCAGGAGTTGTGATAGTAGGCGCAGCGTTCTTGTTGAGATAGATGTGATAGTTGACAACCTTCTGCAATGGATCATTGCTCTTTACAATGAGAGTAGCCACATTATTCTTATCGAAGTAAGAACTCTTTGCGTTGATAGCAAAGTTGATTGGCAAAGACTCATCAGGAGCAACCTCACCCTCAGTCTCTGTGTTGAGCAACTTAATCCAAGGCTCGTCCTTTTCTTTCTCCACACAAGTCATGAAGTAACCGAATGAGCCATAACTATAATAGGTATCAAAGGTTTCCTCAATATCAAGCCATCCGCCAAGAGACTTAGAGTTTGCCATATAACGGTTTGGCTCCTTAGAACCATCTTTAGAAGCCATCAAGGCAGAAGCTGGATAACCAGCAGGATACTTCAACACAACATAGAAGGTATCAGCTGGGTTGATGTAAATAGGCTTGTCAAACTCAAGCATACGAGGTACACCGAGATACTGACCAGTCTTGCCAGGCTCTTCGCTCTCCACATGAATCTTACCATGTCCGATAGTCTTGTCCTTGGCTGTCACATCACTACCCAAGATGACGGTTGCCTCAATGTCCACATCCTTCAAGGTACCAACAGTACCTGTGAAGTAAAGGTGGGTTAAGTTGAAGCCTTCCGCAGGAGCCTCGAAACGTGTCGCTGCGTAGAAGTTCTCATCAAGATTGGTGTTACCAGTACCCATCACAGCAGCAAGCGCATTTGCAATTGGGTCAAGCACTGGGTGATAGATGACATTATAGTCGAAGTTTTCAGGAATATCCATGTAGTACTTCTGAGAATCCTTCACCTTCTTGGCTTCCATCGCCTTCATCAGTTTCTTGGAATCAATCTTCCAAACATTAGAAGCCAAGAGACTATTTGCTTTCTCCTTGCTGAGAGCAGGTGCCTTCATACGGAGCAATGGATTGACGTCATCGCCACCTTCTTCGAAATCATTGACGATTTCATCACGACCAGAAGCATCCAAGCGCAATGAATAAGTGAGCTTATAAGCACCCATGTTCATCATGTTAGCTGTGGCTGTTCCTTGATAGTCATTAGAAATGTTGTCAAGATACAAGGCATCGTTGTCGAATGCCAAGGCTGGTGCTGGAGTGATGTTCAAGTTAACGGTTGACTCGTATACATCCTTGTCAAGACCAGCGACCTCAAAGTTCAATGGATAGGTAGCTGTTGCCTCCTCCATGGTATTGAACACTGCAATTCTGAACTTAACTGGCTCATTACCTACTACGATAGGAGCCATCATACCAGAAGTGTAAGGTTGCCATGACATCTGACTCTCGTCATCAGAAAGTGACCAAGGGTCGATGTCGCCACCGCCACCACCGGCGTTAGCGTTCATATAAACCTCAAGCTGACCTACAGCCATGCCATAAGGATCATCCTCAGGATAATCGAACATCGTAGAACTGATATTGTTGATTGCAAAGGCCTTGGTACCCTTGTTCTCAACAGTAAACTCAGTATATGATGTTGCACCGTATGGATCTACTGGCTGTTCGATGTTGATGACTTCAGGAATCACTGCAGAAGTCTCACCAGTGATGTTCATGGTTACAGGAACCTGAACTTTCTCATTGGCAGGAACATTCGTTGTCAAGTTCAAAGCATAGTCGTAAGTGTCAGCCAACTGATTGGCGAGCAACTCGACAGGAACCTCAGCACTCTTACCAGGAGCTACAACATAACTCTTGACAGGAGTAATCTCAACAGCATTGCCAGACTCTATGTAAGAAGAAGGAGTGGTAAAGCCACGGGTATTGCTATGATCCATAGCACCAGCGAGACCAACTACAACATCACAGTTGCCATCAGGACTCAACTGATATTGGAACTTGAAGCTACCATCCTTTCGGATGATTACCTGATAGTTCATACCCGTCATCATCGTATTGTTGTAATTCTTGTAAGATACGATGACCTCATCATCCTTCGCCTTGTAATAAGCTCCATCAGCAGAAGATGTTCCCATAGAATGGTTACCCCAGAATGGGCAGATGACATTGCTATAGAACGTATCCGTTGAAGGAAGACTGATAGGAGGTTCTGGGAACTGCTTGTAATCCTCTACAGGTGCGTCGAATGACACGAAACCTGTATTGTAGATATACATGTACTTGTACTTCTTGCCATAGAATGGGAACTCAAATGGCAACTCTACCTTCTTAAAGTCTGTCTTATCTATATAATAAGAATAAGGCATGTGCTCGGTGTAATCCTCGGTGATGTCTTGCCAGTCGTAAGCCACATCGTCTCCCTCAGATTTAGCCTTGAAGACATAATCAACCTTAGCCGTTTGATCGTCAGCCTCCAAATCTGTCACATGGAACCATGTATCTGGCTCTACCGTGAACTCCAAGTTCTCATTGCCATTATTGTTTACAGTGAGAGTCTTGTTTACATTCTTACCATAAGGAGTTGTCACCTCTATGCTCTCTGGATTAACTGCCATGACAGGAACGCCAACCACAGTACCCTTCAAGTTAATCTCATGAGTTGTTCCATCCTTGTATGTGATGACCAAGACATCCTCAACAGCACCCTCGGTCTCAGTTGGCAATGTAACGACAACATCCTTGCTCTGACCTGCTGGTACGCTAAAGCCATCCTTTACATCATCAGCTACAGTAAACTTGCCATTCTTGACAGTTACCTTGGCTACATTCAAGACATCCTTGCCATCATTGTGCAACAATACACTATGATTCTGAGTAGATGTACGGAATACCTTACCAAAGTCAACATCCGTCTCATCATAACGAGCTTCAGGCTTCAAGTTATCACCCACGATGTTAGCCTTCAAGGCAAAGTTCTTGCTTGCATTGTTAGGGTCATTGGTGAGAACAGTGAGATAGTTTGTCAACTCACCTGCATTCAAATCATCGTTGGAAGCAACTGTTACTGTCACATCCTTGCTCTCGCCGATACCGACATAACCATCAGTACTTGACAAACTCTTAATCATAGACTTCGCAGGAGCGACAATCTTGATAGCTGTGCCAGATGCGATGTCATAGTATGGATTCTCATAGCTATTACCCTCGTGATGGTTGGCATCAACCAAGACATAAGGGTCAGCATTGTCGATATCCGTGACACCAACAAAGTTGAATGTACCACTACCCAAGGCATTGTATGGGTCGTAATCATCATAATAAACCTCAACGCTTCCGTCTGGGTTCAATACCATGTGGAAACTTACGCTCATCATATTGTTGCCCTCCTCGATAGTTGGGCACTGAACGTTCTTGAAGTTCACATACAGCTTGCCATCCTTATGACCATAGGTAATCTTACTATTGTTACCCAAGGTTAACCAACCAGAGTTAGAGAAACCAGAGATATATCCGATGTTCTCCATACAAGAGGCTGTAGGGACGATACAAGAGAAGTGGCTACCTGCCTCCATAGGAATCATACTGATACCACCGTAAGAAGAAACATACACCTGTGTATAGTCCTTGCCATAGAATGGGAACTTGAAGCCTACATTGATAGCCTTGGAGAACCAGTTGTTGTTATTATCAAACTGATTGGTGATATCCACCTCGTCAGACAACTCTGGAGCTGCCTCATACTGGAAGTCCTCAGAGCCACCGATGTTAGAGATGCTATAGTAACCATACTTATGAACCTTAGCTGTACTGCCCTCGATATTAGCAGAAGAGAACTTAGGGAACACATACTGCAATGGATAGTTACCCACATTCTTCAATGTAAGGGTAGCAGTCTTTTCCTCGCCTTCCTTCAAGTCGCCCAAGTCGAATTCACTCTTGTCGACCTGCAAGGTTGCTGGGATGGCAGATGTACCACGAACCATGAATGAATGGGTGTTGCCATTCTTGTCGGTCAACTTAATGGTACCTGTAAAGTTACCTTCCTTAGTTGGCTTAAATGTAACGGTCATCTTACCAGTAGAGCGAGCGGCAATAGAAGGACATTCCTCAACCTTGAACTGATCAGAAGAAACAGAAATGCTCTTAGGCGCATAGAGAGAATTGCCATAATTGCCAGTGAAAGCACCAAAGCCATCATTGGTAAGTTCCACATCCAAACTCTTGCTCTGGCCTACCAGCACATCGCCGAAGTTAATCAACTGAGCACTGTGCATCTCAGGCTTATAGCCACTTACATTCATGGTAAGAGCCACTTTCTGCTTGGAATCAGTAGCCTCGTTAGACTTTACCTTGATGTTAAACTTATAAGTACCATTTACCAGTTGCTGACCATCATTTTTCAAAGTAATCTTCTGAGATTGTCCTGGGCGAACCTCACCCTCAGCAGGATTTGGATTGAGCACCTTGCTCCAATCAGGGTTCTTGCTAACAGCTGTGATAGCCCAAGTCATCTGCTGAGACATACTCTCAAAGCTTGTGCCCTTCAGCACCTCACTCAACTGAGTCCAAGTAGCACCATTATCAGAGCTATAGAAACTATATGGAGTGTAATCAGTACCATCTGTCAAAGCAGCACCCAATGGGTTCTTATAACCAGCAGGGAACTTCACTACCACCCAGAATGCCGAGTTGGCAGGGAAATGAATCTGCTCTGGCAAAGCAATATCAGAATTGTATGAGAAGTAGTTGTAAGTAACCTTTTCCAACAAACTTGCCACACTGATGGCACGACCACCATCATAGATCTCGATTTCTGGATTCTCACCATAAGTACCATCAATTTTGACATCTGTCAAGTTGAAGCCATCAGGATAAACAGAAGGGTCTACCCAGAAATACTGAGCCTCAGCATTAGGCAAAGACAAATCTGTCTCACCCAAGTAAGCATAGAAACTATTAGCGAAAGTCAAGTTCTTTGGCCACTCACCAGCTTTGTAGTCAGAGCTAACCACCTCATTAGACTGAGCTACAGCACCACGGATGGCACCAGAATGAGGTTTTACCTGACCAGGATTTGGCTTATTGTTTTTCTTGACACTCTGCAAAGAATAAGTTGACTTTGTTGTTGCAGTGGTCAATTCATACTTGAGGACACCCTCGCCAGCATTTTTCAGATTAAACTCTGCTTCTGCTGTCTTTGACTTAGAAGCATCTATGCTCATGGTCAGATTAGTCTTGTCAAGAGCGACAACAGGACCCGCATTGGTTGTAGCTTCCTTAACAGGAGACATGGCTGATGCCTTACCCCAACGGCTATAAGCCACCAAGGCAACATAGTATTTTGTAGAAGCCTTCAAGCCATCCAACTCGTACGACATAGCATCGCCTGAGTTCTTAAACTTCGTGTCGATAGAAACACGAGTAATCTTAGAAAGGTCAGACTCTGCCGTGAAAGGTTCTGTGCTGTAATATACCACATGGTGGTCAACAGCTTTCTCCTCACAGTCAGGGATAGTCCACTCTATCAAGATATTGTCATGGGAAGGAGTCAAGGTATATTCATCCACTGCGTTTGGAGTACTACCGACCTTACCCTGCAAAGCCTTATAAGCATCAATATAACCACTACCCATCTTTCCCACATAGTCTGGATTGAGTGTATAGAGGTCATTGACTGAAGTTGTAAGCATCGTACGGAGGGTTTCATTAGAGAAATCCTTGCTGCCATACTTAGAAAGAATCAAGGCTGCGATACCAGACACGTGAGGACAAGCCATTGAAGTACCCTCGAAATAGCCATAAGTACTATTAGGCAAAGTACTAAGCACACCGTATGCCTGACCATTATCCATCAAACCACCAGGAGCGGTAACGTCCACCCAATCACCATAGTTGGAGTAGTAAGCCACTGTACCATCAGAAGCCATGGAACCTACAGCCACAACATCATCCAAGCAACCAGGATAGTATTTGCCTTCCTCACCATTGTTACCAGAGGCGAAGATACAAAGACCACCGTTCATCTTGTCACCACCACCTTCTTTAGTGAAATAGTGAACAGCCTCATTAGTGGCATCATCCCATACGTCAGGAGAAGATTGTCCCCAAGAACATTGTGCGATAGAGGCACCACGGTCGGCAGCATAGACCAATGCCGCAGCGAAATCGCTGACAGCAGTATTGCTGGCACGACTGTCAAATACCTGGCATACCATCATCTTGACACCGCCAGTACCGTCTTTACCACCAGCTACGCCACACACACCGATGCCATTGCCATTGGTAGCACCAACAGTACCCGCAACGTGAGTACCATGTTCATGTGCATTGATGTTGGAAGAGTTGACAACAAAGTTGTAACCATAAATGTCATCAACATAACCATCACCATCATCATCGACACCAGGTTTTCCATTCAACTCAGCCTCATTGATCCAGACATTGTCCTTCAAATCAGGGTGATCAACCTGGAAACCACCATCAACAATCGCAACGATTACATCCTTAGAACCATAGACACCAGACTCCCAAGCCTTGAAAAGGTTGACGTCAGCACCAGCACGGGTATTCATCAGATGCCCATCATTGTTGTAATGCCACTGCTCACTGAGCAAAGGATCATTGAATGGCAGTTTCTGCGCAGCAGGCATCGTAGAGGCAGCCTTAGCAGCCTTAGCGATTTGCTCTGGAGAAACGGTAATGTACTTACCTCCGCCAATAGGTTTGTAAACAGGGATGCGCTCTGCTTTCGCTACACCTGCCACAGACTTGTAGAGGTTTCTTACTTGCATGGTGTTCATGGTAGGAGCATCATACTTGATGTCGTACCACAAATCAAGCCCATACTTCTTGTGCTTTTCCTCATCCTTACCAGCATAAGGGAAAACACGCGTCATGCTGACCGCCCTAACCTTTTGAGCAGCTTGGTCGAGTTGCTTAACGCCTACCTTTACACGTCCACTCACACTCTGAGGCGCAAGGGCATTAGTCATACGAGCTACAACCTCAGGTTGCAACTTAACACGAACAACACCCTCTACATATTGAGCCTCCGTAGAGTTTGAATTCTGTGCAAAGGCGTTCATACCACCCAAGAAGAGCAGTATGCATCCTAAAATGCGTAAACTTCTTTGCATTAAATTGAACTTAAAATTAATATTATAAAAATAATCTCTCTCTAAAAAACACTGCAAAGGTATGCAAAAAATATAAAACCGCCAAGGTTTCGCTTACATTTTTCTAAATAAAACATTACTTGTCTTTCAATTTGTAACATAACATTTACAAGAATGCTCATTTTCGAATATTTATCACATAAATATAGCACAAAGGCTAAGTTGAATACCAACCCAGCCTTTGTGCTATATTCATAAAATACATTTAATCTTACCTACCCAACCAAGCCTCAGGGTTCAACTTGGCAGTTTCTTTTCGGAGCTGGAACTGGAGGATATTGTCAGAGCCAACAGCACCAAGAGCCTGACGGGTAGAAACCTTCTGGCCCTTGTGGACACTTACCGACTTCAAGTTACAATATACAGAGATGTAAGCACCATGGCGAACCAAGACGTTCCACATGCCACCATAACCGAAGACGGCACTCACCTCACCATCATAGATGCTTCGAGCCACACAGCCCGGCTTACCCAAAATATTGATACCTTTGTTGTCGAGCGTCACGCCCTTCAAGCCTTCCACATTATATTGTCCAAAGTGGCTCACGATACGGTAAGAGCCACTGATAGGCATTGGCAAGCGACCACGGTTGGCCTCGAACCCACCACTAAGCATACGGTCAACCGTACTGAAGTTGGCAGCCTCCTGGGCATCCTTCTTGGCATCGGCGATTTCCTTCTTGCTACGTTCCTCGTCAGCCTTCGCCTTCAACTCAGCAGCTTTGCGGTTAGCCTCAGCCTCACGAGCGGCTTGTTCGGCAGCAGCTTGCTTGGCAGCTTGTTCTTCCGCAGCGCGAGCAGCAGCCTCGGCGGCAGCCTTTGCCTTGGCTTGAGCCTTCGCCTTGGCATTTGCCTCAGCTTGTCTTGCAGCTTCTTCCTGAGCCTTTCGGGCATTTTCCTGAGCTTGGCGAGCTTCCTCGGCAGCCTTTCTGCGAGCTTGTTCAGCAGCAGCCTCACGAGCCTTTGCCTCTGCTATTCTTCGGGCATTCTCACGAGCCGCAGCCTCGGCAGCAGCTTTCTTTCTTGCCAATTCCTCAGCTCGCTTCTTGGCAGCAGCGGCAGCGGCAGCCTTTTTCTTAGCCTCAGCAGCGGCACGAGCACGGGCCTTCGCCACTTCCTGAGCTATCAATCGGTCGATCTGCGCATTGATGGCAGCATCCTTCTGGCGCTGGTCAGCAATCACAGCCTGGATGGTCTTCTGTTGCTGTTGCAATCCCTGCACCACTACCTTCTGCTCCTGTTGCTTTCCTTCCAACGCACTCTTTTCCTGCTGTCCCTTATATAATAAGGTGTTCTTATGTCCCTTGACGGTCTGCAACTGCTTATGCTTGTCGGTCACCTGGTTCTGTTTCGCCTTCACAGCCTCGCCCTGAGCCTTTTGGAAAGCGGAGTACTGACGAACGAAAGAAAGTCGGCGATACATCTGCGACAAGCTCTTGGCACTGAAGATAAACATCAGTTTCTCTTGTACCGAATGATGACGGCTCATATAGCGCATCGAACGGATGTACTTGTTCTTGCGGTCTTGCAACTGCTGTTCCAAGGTCTTGAGCTGCGCATTCAAGATACCGATGTTGCCTTCGATATGATGGATATCCTTCTGGATGCCTTCGATATTTTTCTGTCGCTGGTCGATTTCACCATTGATGACCATCAACTCTTGCAAGCGGTTCTTGACATCCTCCTTGTTTTTGCGAAGAGCCTGCTCTTGTTCCTTGATTTTCTTCTGGATGGCAGCACGCTGTCCTTGCAATCCTCGGATGGAAGCATTGCTGTAAGTAGCAGCTTTACGCTCTGCCTTGGTTGGTGCTGCATTGTTAGCAGAAGTCGCTTGCTTCTTTCCTGCAGAAGAAGTCGCGCGTCGCTTTTGCGCAGACTTATTTGCAGTTTTTTGAGAAACAGAAGTCCTTGCTTGTTTCTTTTGCGTTTTCTTTTGAGCAAAAGGAGCAAGCGTAAACGACAACGCCAATATCAAAGTTAATAATCTTCTCATTACTAATTCGTGATTAATCGTTACATGCCCATGATTTTACCGAGCACATCCTCAGGAGACACTTGCTTATATTTATCCGACACTTGTGTCTCTGCCTCCCACTTGCTATCAGTCTTCACCTCTTTCATATTGATGGTGAACTTCAATTGCTTCATCTGCTTAGTGGCATCCGTCTTGAAGCTGAATGCTTGTGTGGCAGGGAACATCTTCACGCCCACGCTCTTGAAATTGGAATAATCGACATGCAGATTAGAAGTGGTATTTGTCTTATAGGTGACATCAGCCTGGTTGATGCGACCAGATGTGCGGTTGGCTGTCCAAGCATAAGTCATGTTACCTTGCTTATAAGTTACCGGCACGGCATCGCCTGAGACTGCGAGATTTGCATCAAACTTCTTCAAGTCAGACTCAGATACCTTCTGGGTACCTGGCAAAAGCAACTGATTCCAGAACAAAGCTTGCAAAGAATAGAAGTTGACACCTTGCTTCTTCAAGAAGTCCACTTGGTTATAATCAGCCTTGATATATTCCTTGTGCATTCTATCCACAATGAGCACATACTTAGGAGTAAACTCCATACGACCTACTTCAAAACCTAAGATAGGAGCATTGAGTTGGATGCGGATAACCTCATCCTTTCTCATGCGCAAGCTACCATCCACCTCGATGTTTTTACCACCAAACTCTAAAGCAAATTCCATCTTGCCTGTGATATTCTTGGTATAAACCTGGTTATCAGAAACTTTCTGCACAAAAGTCAATCTTTGTACAGACTCACTCTGTTCTCCACGACTATTGCTTTTATGATGCGACGCTGAAGTAGAGGCAGTAGTAGAATCACTAACCAAAGCTTTCTTACTACCACAAGCACCCAACAACAATGGCAAGCAGAAGATAGCAAGCTTTAAGATTGCCTTGTTGAACATCGGGGTTTTATTATTTCTTTTTTCCATTTTTCTTCCTGATTTTTCTGTTTACATTCTTCTCCAATGGTTCCAAGAAGGAAGCTATCGACTTATTGATTTCTTCCTCCGAGATATAGCGTTTTTGCTTTATCTTCTGACGGATAGCAGTCGTCTTGTTACCTGCGTCATACGACTTTTGCCAAAATTCCACAGCTTTGTCGGTCATGCCATTCATCGCATAGATGTCGCCAGCATGTTCCAAGACGGTATTGTTGTTCTCCGTGGAATCCAAGTTGTTGATGGCTTGGTCGATATATATTTTCGACTCTTGGTATCGTTCCTCCATAAACAATATCCAAGCGTAGGTGTCCAAGTAAGTGGCATTCTTTGGTTCCGCCTTGATGGTCTTGTAACTCATCTGCTCTGCCTTGTGCAAATCCTTTCCACCCAAACTCATATAATAAGCATAGTTGTTAAGGGCTGGGATATTGTTGTCCTTCCACTGCAAACAAGAATCATAGGCAGCAAAAGACTCCTTCTCCTCTCCTTTCTTGTTCAAGATGTCGCCCATAATCATGTAAAGGTCGGACACCAAGTCGGGAGAAGACTTCTCGTTGACCTGTCCCAACGCCTTGCGGAAGGTTACCAAGGTGGCATCCTCATCACCTTTCATATAATGCGCCATACCACCGAAATAGTAGAACACCATTTCTTCCGGATTATAAGCCTGGGCCTGGTCAGCCATGGCGACAACCTCGTCATATTTTTTCTGATTCCAAAGAGCTTGCACCAATTGAATGCGAGCTTGTGCATTGTCAGGAGCAATATCCAGCACCTTGCGATAAGCCGCGTTCACAGAGTCCTGAGGCATTTTTTTTATTTCCATGTAAGCCGCTCTCAATTCTGCTATCTCAGGTGAAGGCTTTTCCACGGCGAGCACCTTATTAAATAAAGACAACACTTGGGTAGAATCGGCTCCGTTTTTCTCGTTATCTTGTATGAAAGAACGAATCATCACAATCTTCGTGTCCACATCCGTGGTCTTCCCCATCAAGATGCGGTCGAGCATCTGACGAGCCAGCTCTCTTTGCTCCGTGGCGTTATAGTAGTCATAAAGCGAAGACTCAGCATAAGCATTGTCCGGTTCCTCTTTTAACACATCGGTAAAGAGTTTGTAGGCCTCCTTCTGACGTTCGTTCTGCATGAGCCAGTTGCCAAGCATCGTCTTGTACACCAAGTCGAGCGGATGTTGGTCGGCGAGAGTCTTCAAGGCAGTATACGCCGCCTTCTTGTCTCCCATCATCTCATACACACGCATCTTGGACAAGGCGAGTTGCTCGCTCTCTCCCTCCTCCATCTCGATGCGGTCGATCGTGGAGAGCATTTTCGTGTAATTCTTCTGCTGCTGATAGAGTTGCAGTAGAATCATCAAGGCATCGGTATTCTCATGATTATGTGAATAGAGCAACTCGTAAGCATCGATGGCCTTGTCGTATTGCTGGTTGCCGATGTAATACTGCGCCAATCTCTCAGGATAAGTCTGGTTGTTGGGATTCATCGCCACGGCTTTCAGCAGGCAATCCATCGCCAAGGAGTCTTGCTTCATCTGGGAATAATACATCGATTGATAGTAGTACACCTCGGCCGCCTTCGGGTTGATGGTGCGGGCATGTTCCAAGAGGTCGAAGGCTGCGCTATAGTTGCCAGCTCCCTGCTGGCGTATCGCCTCCAAGAAGAAATAGTCGAAGCGTTTCTTATCATTAGCCGGAATCGTATCCTCTACAACCGCAACCGTCTTGGCAACTTTTTTCTTTCGAGCCAAGGACGGCACGGCAGCAGAGCAAAACAACAATGCCACCAATGCGAAAGCGATATGTTTTGTACTGATTTTCATCGTCTTTTTAGTACTGAACCTCTTCTTTTTATTGTTTATTTTATCTTGATTATTTCACTCCAGTATGGCCATAGCCACCAGTGCCACGTTCTGTTTCATCCAAGGTCTCCACTTCCACGAAGTCGCCCTGCTCATGCTTGGCAATGACCATCTGGGCGATACGCTCACCATCATTGATGACGAAATCTTCCTGAGAGAAGTTGATGAGCAACACCATGATTTCTCCACGATAATCGGCATCGATGGTGCCAGGAGTATTGAGTACGGTGATGCCATGCTTCAAGGCAAGACCGCTGCGAGGACGAACCTGGGCTTCATATCCCGCAGGCAGCGCCATGAACAAGCCCGTAGGAATCAGGCGGCGCTCCATGGGATGAAGCACGATCTTCTCATCGATGTTAGCACGCAAGTCCATGCCCGCACTCTGAGGTGTGGCGTATGTAGGGAGAGGCTGTCGCCCCTTGTTGATAATCTGAATCTTAATCATATTCTTTGCTATTCTCTATTTGATTCCAATGAATCTCATTTCATTTAATAATGAATCTCATTTCATTTAGTGTGCAAAAATAATGCTTTTTGCCCACAATAAGGAATTTTTAGGAGGAAAAAGCGATATTTTAATGAAATTAAGGGCTTTTTATTTTGTATTATGTCAAGAAAGGTGTATTTTTGCGGCATGGAATGGAATAAGTTGATATCAAACAAGCGCTTCGGTCAAGAGCACAAGCATGCCGAGCGCCACGACGATCGCTCTGAGTTCAAGCGCGATTACGACCGTCTCATCTTTTCTTCTGCTTTCCGCCGATTGCAGAACAAGACACAGGTGTTTCCTTTGCCAGGCAGCATCTTCGTTCACAACCGCCTCACCCACAGCTTGGAGGTGGCGAGTGTCGGCATGTCCTTGGGCAACGACATCTCGAAGCGCATCATCGAAAAGCGACCGGAGCTGAAGGACACGCTTTTCGAGGAGATAGGCACGATTGTCAGCGCAGCTTGCTTGGCACACGACTTGGGCAATCCTCCTTTCGGGCATTCCGGCGAGAAAGCCATCCAGACTTTCTTCTCCGAGGGAGCAGGATTGGCGGTAAAAGACAAGGTGGCAGCAGCGTTCTGGGATGACATCACCCACTTCGAGGGAAATGCCAATGCGTTCCGCATCCTCACCCATTGTTTCAAGGGCAGACGTCCTGGCGGTTTCGTCATGACCTATTCCATGCTTGCCTCCATCGTGAAATATCCATTCGCCAGCAGTTTGGCAGGAAGCCATGGCAAGTTTGGCTTCTTCACCTCCGAGGCGGAATCCTATCAGAGAATCGCCGATGAGTTGGGTCTCATCAAACTGTCACAGCCTGGGGAGCCACTCAAGTATGCTCGCCATCCTCTCGTGTATATGGTAGAGGCTGCCGACGACATCTGCTATGAGATCATGGACATCGAGGACTCCCACAAGTTGAAAATCCTTTCCTTCAAGGAAACCGAGGAACTGTTATTGGCGTTCTTTGATGAAGACACCCAGAGGAAGATACGCCAGCGCATCATAGACGAGGGAGTGACAGATGAGAACGAGAAAGTGGTGTATATGCGAGCCAGCGTCATCGGGAAATTGGAGAACGAATGCGTCTTGGCATTCTTGCAACATGAGGAAGAGATTCTGTCGGGCACTTTCACGGGCAGCCTCATCGACCACATCTCAGAGCGTCAGCGCAATGCCTACAAGGAGTGCGAGAAGGTATCGTTTGCCAAGATATACCACAGCAAGCCTGTTTTGGACATCGAGCTTTCGGGTTACAAGATCATGGCGACATTGATGGAGGTCTTCGTGGATGCAGCCATGAATCCTACTCGCTTCTACTCACAGCAGCTCATTCGCCGTGTGAGCAGTCAATACGACATCAACAACCCTAACTTGGAGGAGCGCATCATGGCGGTAATAGATTACATCAGTGGCATGACCGACATCTATGCCCTTGACATCTATCAGAAGATCAATGGCATCAGCCTTCCTATTGTATAGTTTTTTATTTGGTTTTTCCGTTAATGTATAGATAGGTTAAAAAAAAGCAAGAGAAAGGAGCAATCCCCCTTCCCTTGCTTATGATTTTGCCACTTATCGAAGATTTCTACAAACAACTCGTTACGCCAAAGGCGGTGCCGAGAGCAGTGAGTACTGTGATGAAAAACTGAATGATGTTCTTCCAAACTTCTTTCTTAATAGTCATAATTCTTTAATTTTTAATGGTTAATACTAATATTTAAGTGATTCACAAAAAGTCGAAACAATTATCAAAATCAAGATGATGATGACACCTTAGAGGGAAACATCCACCTTCGGAAAGGAAGCCCCGAAGGGCTATCCTTTATACAAACTCTTGATTTCCATCCGAATCAGTTCCACTTGAGCTTCCGCTTCCCTGCCCGGTGTTGTCGCCCTTGGAGCCGGAGCCACCGCTTGGATTGGTAGGAGTAGTCGGAGTGCTACCGCCGTTATCACCACCTCCGTCAGCAGAGTCGTTCTCTACGGTCACACGGTTGTCGAAGAGTTCAATGCGACACTTGTTTTTCAGCTCGGCGTTGCTCCAGTTCTTGGTGTTGCGCACGATGAGGTGTACACCCGTGATGCTTGATGCACTCACCTTCTCGGCGGTTTCCTCACCCTTTGAGGTCATGCCGATGGAGAAGAGACCGAGGTCGGAGAAGCGGACGCTCTTGCCATCGAGGATGAGCTCCTGGAGGCAGTCGAGGGTGTCCATCAGCACACCGTGGACGGTGCCTCGTGAGTAAGGCGAGTTGTGCTCGGCGATGTGGGTCACGAAGTCCTCAAACTCCAAGGTGCGGTCCTGCACGGCGGTGGCGTAATACTTCTTCTTGCCAGCATCCTTGCCTACTTGTGGAGTGCGCTCCACCTTGCGATACTTCAAAGTTCCTTTTACTGTCATAATCGTTAGTTTTTAAAGGGGTTATACAATGTTTTTGTTAGTGGTTAATTTAGCTATGCTTAACTGTTTGGCTTGCTAAGTCATTCTCTCTGAATGACGATGCAAAGGTACTGCTTTTTTCGCCAAGAGCCAAAAATGGGCTTGCACTTATCTGTAAAAATCTGTTAAGAGAACAAGGATTTTATGTTAATAAATATAACTCGTAATTTTGCGGTCGGCGAGTCATACTTCTATCCATTTTGAGTCTTAGTTTTGAACTTTTGAAGCCTTAGTTTGAACTTGAAGCCTTAGTTTTTGAACTGTCAAAGGCACATACTACGCCCCCATCCTTATCTTATCAGAAACACGCCATCTACGCCCGAGAACCAGTTACAGTAATTACAATTACAATAATTACAGTTTCCTAAAACCAAAAAAATATCATTCTACATAGAATGTATATTATATATTAATATAATATATTAATATATAATATAAAATATTTACTTACAAATCATAACCATCAAAAACACGTATTCTCAAAACAAAACTGTAATTATTGTAATTGTAATTACTGTAATTTTTCTGAGATTATTTTATTTATTATAGGGACACTTTCAACCGTACAGGTCGAAAATTTTCGCCCTTTCTCTTGCTTGATTCGTTTATTTTTCAATTTATTCTCCTATTTCCTTGCGATTCCGATAATTTTTCACTAACTTTGCCCCCAAATCGCAATAGTGCGAAAACTACCAATAAAACATTTATATGGCAGAATACATTAACCCACGTGTCGATTGGGCTTTCAAGCGCATCTTCGGCACAGAAGACACCAAGGAGTGTCTCATCACGTTCCTCAACGGAGTATTTGAGGGCGAGTTTGTAATCAAGGACGTGAAGCACCTCAAGACGGAGCAGACACGTCATCAAAAGCGAGAGCGAGGAGTCATCTTCGATGTGGCGTGCGAGACAAGTGACGGACGGCACGTCATCGTGGAGATGCAGAAGAAGGAGCAGCGTTATTTCGTGGATCGTGCGCTCTATTACTCCTCCAAGGCGATAGTGGAGCAAGCCCAGCCTGGCGAGTGGGACTTCCACCTGACACCAGTCTATACCGTGTGCTTCATGGACTTCATCGCCGAGACTGGCATCCCTTGCCAATTCCGAACCGACATCGGCTTCGGATTGCTCGAAGAGGAAGACCCTATGCAGGATGAGCCGACCGAACAACTAGGTTGCGGCTCAAAGGGACAAGGCGAGCAACAGGGATGCGACGAAAAGACGCAAGGCGAGCAACTGAGATGTGACGCAAAAGAGCAAGCAAGCCAGCTTGTGCCTCGCAAGCGCAGAAAGAAAAAGGAATCCAAGGCTAAGGCTTGGAAGCTTTCAGGCTTGCGATATGGCTTCGAGAAGATGAGAGTGGTGTTCTTGCAACTGCCGCTCTTCGAGAAGAAGGAGCCAGAGTGTATGGATATATTTGATTGTTGGATTTATGTATTGAACAATATGGAGCATTTGAAAGAAATACCATTCTTGGACAAGTACCCCGTCTTCCGAAAGTTGGCGG
>SAMEA104315437__coassemble_332_pt1 | contig 27451 bp, 30 predicted proteins | sample SAMEA104315437__metabat2_high_PE_043 | metagenome-assembled genome bin SAMEA104315437 (sample SAMEA104315437) | gut metagenome | biome: Monkey gut; feature: monkey-associated habitat; material: faeces | place: China | collected 2013 | reverse complement strand
CTGTACGAGTTGCGAAATCTACAACCTCCTCAGGCTTTGTATAGTGAGACTCCTCAGCTACTACGTCATCCTCAACACCAGCGAGGACACCAAGCTCACCCTCTACAGTTACACCGAACTGGTGAGCGTAGTCAACTACCTTCTTTGTCAATGCGATGTTCTCCTCGTATGGAAGAGCAGAACCGTCGATCATTACAGAAGAGAAACCGAAGTCTACACAGCTCTTACATGTCTCGAAGCTATCACCGTGATCGAGGTGAAGCACGATCTCAGGATGGTTGCAACCCAACTCCTTTGCATACTCTACAGCACCCTCAGCCAAATAGCGGAGCAATGTAGGGTTAGCATACTTACGAGCACCCTTAGAAACCTGAAGGATAACTGGTGACTTCAAAGTAGAAGAAGCCTGGATGATAGCCTGCAACTGCTCAAGGTTGTTGAAGTTGAAAGCAGGAACGGCCCAACCGCCCTTGATAGCTCTTGCGAACATTTCCTTAGTGTTCACAAGACCGATTTTCTTGTAATCTACTGCCATAATTGTTTTTAATTTTATTGTTTTAATGAAACATTCTTCTTTTTCTTTTCTGAGAAATGTGCTATGACATGCACATTCTCATTAACGAGTGCAAATTTACTTTTTTCTTTTGACACGGCAAAATGTAAAATTGCTTTTTCGTATTGCAATCGAGTTAAAAAAGTTAATTCCCTTATTTTACATCGAAGGCAATAAACATTTTGCAAAATACAGATAGCAATTTCACCTCTTATACACCCGTGATGCGTAAGCCAACACAATGGCAAAGCCTATGAATGGCACCACAAAAGGCCAAGTGACATGTGTGCTGTCGGCGATGATACCCATCAGCAAGAAGCCGCATCCACCTATCGGAGTCATCATCAGCAAGGAAGAGGCAGACTTCGTGAGATTGCCCAATCCCGTCAAGGCGATGGAGAAGATGGTCGGGAACATGATGGCCTCGAAAAGATAGTTGGCTACCAATGCCACCAATGAGACCGTGCCCAAGTCACAAAGCACGAGACCAATGCAAACCACACTGCCCACAGCGCAAATCAGCAACATGGTCGTGGCCGCCACCTTACGCATTATCCAACTGCCCAAGAAACGACCTACCATAAAGAATGCCAATGCCACCGTCAGCACCAAAGATGCCGTGCGGTCATCCATCCAGCGCATGCCCGTAACGTAATTGATGAAATAAGAATTGATGGAAATCTCTGCCACCTCATAACTCAAGAGTGCAAACAAGCCGAAGACAAACATGCCATGGTGGGCAAAGAGCTTGCCAATGTTGGAACCTTGCGCCTGGTCTTCCTCCGTCTCCTCATGCTTAATCTCTGGTAAATTGACACGTGAGAACACAACGGCTATCAACAACACCAAGATGCCAAGAATCGTATATGGGATGACCACATTACCGCCCTCCTGGGTATCATTGAACAAGAACTGTCCAATGCAGAAAGTGGCGAAAATGCTTCCCAAGCCATTAAATGACTGAGAAAGATTCAAACGACTGGTAGCAGTTTCCTTGGCACCCAACTCCGTGACATACGGATTGGCTGCCGTCTCCAAGAACACCAAGCCACAACCGATGATAAACAAACAGAGAAGGAAGGCATAGAAACTACCCATCGCCGCACCAGGGATGAAAAGCAACGAGCCTACACCGAAGAGCAACAAGCCGAAGACAACACCTCGACGATAACCATACCTATTGATAAAGAAACCAGCAGGTATCGCCATCAAGAAATAGCCCAAATAGGTAGTAACCTGAATCAGTGAGGAATGAGTAATACTAATATGCAAAGCATTCTGGAAATGCTTGTTGAGCACATCCAGAATGGCACGAGCGAAGCCCCACATGAAGAAGAGCGACGTGATTAATACAAAAGGGACAAAATATCTTTTGTCGGTAATCTGTTGTTGTTCTGTTGACATTATTTTTTGTTTTCTGGTTCAATAACTTTCCAAACGCCAGCAGCCAAAGCACCTCCCACCAATGGACCTACGATGAAAATCCAAAGATTGGTGAGAGCGGTTCCTCCCTGGAACAAAGCAGGACCGATGCTACGAGCCGGGTTGACAGAAGTACCAGTATAGCGAATACAAGCCAAGTGAACCAAGATAAGAGACAAGCCGATGGCAAGACCCGCAAAATTGTTGGTAGCGCCATTGGTCTTGGCTGTAGCACCTAAAACAACCAATACAAAGACGAAGGTAAAGAACACCTCTGCCAACAAACCACCAACTGGAGTTATCGTAGAAACACCACAAGCCTGCAAGTCATTGGCACCTGTACCCACCAAACCTGCCGTAGAAGTCAGAAGATAAAGGATAGCAGCACCCAAGACACCGCCAATACACTGATAGACAATATAATTGATAGCATCCTTGCCACTCATTCTGCCACTCAAGAACACTCCGAGGGTAATGGCTGGATTGATATGGCAACCAGATATGCCACCAATGGTATAAGCCATCGCCACCACAGCAAGACCAAAAGCCATCGCTGTTCCTACCACTGTAGCTGGAGCGCCATTGTCACATCCCAAACTTACGGCTGCACCACAACCCATTAGCACAAGCACCATCGTGCCGACTAACTCTGCTAAATACTTCTTCATAATTTTAAACGTATTAGTTAAACATTAATTGATTTGTAAACTCTCTATTACTTAGTTGAGAATACTCTATGTCTTTTAGTTCTAAAAACTATTCTTTAACATAACGTAAGACTTTCAAAAATATTTCATACGATTCAGTTTTTTGATGTTTTTTCTTCTCAAACCTTCTTCACCTTACTTCTCATCGTAATAGAAATAGTTGAAGTCTGCATATCCCTTGTTATGTTTGCCCTCAACAAACATACCCAAGGTTACGCCCGTGAATCCGCCTGCCACTTCCGTACTCATCAAACTGCAGTTCATGGCTGCCAACTCTTGGAATGTCTTGCCATCAAGAGAGTATTCGAAGAAATACATCTCACCATTGCTACGGATGCGAAGTCTTACGGCATCCTTGCGCAAGTTAGGTACACTCTTAACCACATAGTCGATGCTCTTCAACCTGCAATTCAAGCCTATGCTCTTATCGGTTACATAGAAGTCCAAGTGTCCGTCATGAATCTGATAAACAGAAAGACCAGCCTTCACATCGCCACTTGGTGTCACCTTAGTCTCCACCGTCATCGTAGCTGCCTCTTGGCGGCGTCCTTGGAAGGTAGGTTGATTGTTCTCCGTCAAAGTACCATGAGGATAAAGTCGCAAAATCTTTTCGCCTTTTTTAGAGAAGTTCTCATAATTGCCAGCAACATAGTTTTGCAAATGTACCCACTCACTCTCACCCGAAGTAGGAGCAAAATCTTTATCTGCATTCAAGTGTCTCTCCAAGACGACCTCAGGCAATGTGTTCGCCTTGACCAAAGTATCAATAGGCAATCCTCCATTTACGACAGGCCACGCTCCCTCTTTCCACTCCACGGGAGCAAGGTAGGTCTCACGGCCCAAATGATGATAAGAGCCACCATAGTTGCGATAAGCGAGGAAGGCCATCCACCAAGACCCATCTGTGGCTTGCACGAAATCACCATGTCCCGTACCTTGGATTTGCATCGACTGTCCCAATCGACTACAGTTGGTCAAGATAGGATTGGAAGGATTGCTCTCATAAGGTCCCTCTATGCTCTTGCTACGGGCGATGGTAAGGCGATGCGCCAACTCGGTTCCACCCTCAGAGATAAGGAGATAGTAATAGCCATCTTTCTTATAGATATGTGGACCCTCTGGATAGCGACCGCCATCTCCTTGCCATAGTTTCTTGCTCTCGGTGAGTTGCTCACCAGTCTCAGGATTGATTTCACAAAGCCAGATGGCATCGCCTGGGTTACTTACCATATAGCACTTGCCATTCTCAAAATACAGAGAAGGGTCGATACCTTGTTGCTTGAGCCAGATAGGTTCGCTCCAAGGCCCACGTGGGTCTTTCGCCGTCACCATGAAGTTGCCTCCATTGCCCACATTGGTAGTAATCATATAATAAGTACCCTCATGATAGCGGATGGTTGGGGCATAGATACCAAGCCAAGAGCTTGCTCCCTTCAGTGGCAATTGGCTATCTCTTTCGAGCACATTGCCTATCTGCTGCCAATGCACCATGTCCTTGCTTTGGAAGATAGGGACACCAGGGAAATACTGAAAGGATGAGTTGACAAGATAGAAGGTATCGCCTACCCTACATACCGAAGGGTCTGGATGATAGCCAGGAATCACAGGATTACGATAACCTTGTGCTGAGGCGGGCAACACCTGAAGCATCAGCACAAGCAAAAATGTCATTAGGTTTTTCTTTTTCATGTCATTAAGTTTAGATATTTATGATATAATGTATGGGTTTATCGACTGCATTAAGATATATACTTTTATTGTGCAGCATCCAAGTTCTGCCCGATAAGCTTCTTCAGGAGGAAGGTGGCATTTTGGTTCTTTGCCACACCCTTTTGAATCTTATAAGTATAGGTGACGTCCAAGCCCAAGTCTATCTCGAAGCAATAGTTATGGAAGCGGACACCCAACTCTGAATTGTTTTCCATCTTGGAAAGTTCCAAGTCGTGGGTGGCTATGACACCACTCACTGGCAACTTAGCAATGGATTCCAAGAAGAGACGTGATCCATTGAGTTTATCCACCGAGTTGGTTCCCTTCAAGATTTCATCGAGAATGATGAGGGTTCTTAGTGCATTCTTCTGCTCCAAGGCATCCCGCTTGCAGAACTGCATCAACTGCTCCAAACGTAATAGTTCGGCATTGAAGTAAGAGATGCCATGCGTCAAATCGTCTGAGGTGCGCATACTGGAGAAGAGGCAGAAGCGAGAAATCTTCAGAGAGTCAGCAAAGACAGGCATACCCGCCATTGCCAAGATATAGTTGACTCCGAGAGAACGCAAGAAAGTACTCTTACCCGCCATGTTGGCTCCTGTAACGATATAGTAATTGCCATCCTCGATACAGAAGTCATTCTTCACAGCCTTGGCTCCCAAGAAAGGATGATAGAGGTTCTTGGCATCGAAGACGACGATGGAAGCCTCAACTATCATGGCATCTGTTGCCATTGGATGATTATAGCGATAATCCGCCATGCTCACCATTGCATCCATCTCGCTCACGATGTCCATCCACTCCTCCATCTTCTCCATATAAGTATCCTTCCATCTCAGGAATTGACGAACCAAGAAGAAGTCGCTCAACATGAAGGAATCGGTAAAGAACAAGCCCAAGAAATTGCCCCGACGGTCATAACCCTTTAAGATTTTTTCCAATTCCTCAAAAGAAGGCAAGGCATCAGCCAACCTCGTTTGCATCTCTCGTCCCATCTCACTCTGGAAGCTGCGATGAGCTACCAGCTGAAGAATCTGGGAATAAGCCATGAGTTGATGACGAAGCTTACCACCATGACTGTCGATCTTATCCAATGTCTGCTTACATACAAAGAACACAGCCATATATTGAGCCATCACCCAGAAAATGGGAACATTGGCAGACACAACACCAAAGGCAGCCAACAATACTGAGGCACATACACCTATTATTAATAGCCATCCCACAAAGAGCGACAACTTGGCTTCAAACATGGTTGGAACTTTTATCGCAGCCACATTCTCTATCGCAGCGAGTACCGCTGCAGAGTCTATCTTTCTAAAGCCCACGATTTTTCTTTCTGGTGCGGCAGCCATATCCACATGCAGACTATGGATTTGAGAGTAAGTAAGAGTAGGACCACGCAAAATTTCATTTTTGTTCTTTTCGCCCAAGGCAAAGAACTCCATTCTCCAATTGGAATCCTCTTTCCCAGCCAATTCCTTTTGCAATGTACTTCTACGCTCTATCTCCTCTTTAGTAAAAGGAGAGACACGAGACAGATGGGAAGCCAACTTATCCGAGCCGCCTGTCGTTATCGTATGGCAGATGCGATTGTACAAGGAATCTGTGCCAAAGATATCCAAGTCGAAAGCATAAGGGTGCTTAGGGTCTTGATATTGCACACCGGTCTCAAAGGCAGAGAAGTCACCCTCCAATGCCTTGACTTCATCTTGACAAACCTGCATGAGAGCAGTCTTATGCTCTATCATCTCCTTATTCTTATCATCAAAATGGCGCACGATGAAATAGGCTGTCAAAGAAAGGATGGCCGCACAGAGCCAAATCCTTGTATCACCTTCCAAAGCAAAATAACACACCAAGAAGGCAATCATCGCGCCAAACAGCAACAACTCGCTTGTGATGAAACCATTGTTCTTTCGTTTCAAAGTCGCCACCTCCAAGGCAAACTTATCCACATTCTGTTGATAACTTTCTTTTATCTTATTTTCCATTTTTAATCTATTCTATAATTCTATTTTTCACCTTATTTTATCATGCATAGCTCCCGCGATAACTATTACAAGCATCCCTTATAGATTTTCATTCTTCAGTTCCAAATACTTGTTGATGACATCCACCGACAAACTCTCTGGTGTGGTCAACAAAGACAAAATGCCATGGTTCTTCAAAGAAGATACTATCAATCGCTGTTCGTAGGCAAATTGTTCGGCAATCACGTGACGATAATATTCCTCATCACTATCCGGACGTGTCGCTATATAATCTTTTAGCTCATTGTCCTCAAAGAACACGACCAACAGACGATGCCTACGATTCAGCTGGATAAGATATGGAAGTTGGCGCTCCATGCTCACCTTGTTGGCAAAATTGGTATAAAGTACGACCAAAGAACGCTTGCTGACGCATTGATTGAGATGAGCCACCAAAGCAGAGTAATCAGATTCCGCAAACCGTGTCTGCTGTCGGTACAGGGTTTCCAAGATTTGCTGCATGTGTCCACTTCGGGCAGAAGGAGAAACAAAGTCCTCAAACTTATCGCTGAATGTAGCGATACCTGCCTTGTCATCTTTGCGCATCGCTATATAAGACAATACCAAAGAAGCATTGATGGCATAGTCCAAATAGGTCATACCACGGAAAGCCTGCTGCATCACCCTGCCTTTATCTATCACATTAAACACCTGCTGAGAGCGCTCATCTTGATAGACATTCGTCATCAATTTAGAGGCACGAGCCGTGGCTCGCCAGTTGATGCGTCGGAAATCATCCCCCACCACATAATCCTTAATCTGCTCAAACTCCGTATGATTTCCCACACGACGAATGCGCTTAATGCCCAAATCCGTAAGACGGTTGTTGATGGCAAGCAGTTCATAATGCGTCAACATCAGATAAGAAGGATACACCTTCACTTCCTTAGGTTCTCCCATGGTAAAACGACGCTGCATCAAACCGATAGGCGACTGAGCGAAGATGCGAAGATGTCCAAAAGAATAGACTCCACGAGAAGTTGGACGAAGCGAATACTTCACATTTTTACCTTCTTTCTTTTGCAGCCTCAACTCAAACAAGACATCACGGCGCTGAAAGACTGCCGGTATCTCATCTATGATTTGCAAGTTGAGAGGAAATGGATATTGACTTTCCACACGAATGTCCACCTCATTATCATCGCCATTGGAGAAACGCTCCGACATCGTGCGCCATGCCAGAACTCCCCGTTTGCCATAAAGCAAAACTGCATCAAGAAGAAGCAGAACGAAAAGGGCACAAAGCAGCCATCTCCCGACGAAGAACATCAGGGGAACGGCAAAGCCAAGACCTATCAACAAGACAAGGACTGCCAACAGCACATAAAATCTCGGAGTCAAATACACGCCTCTTTCTTTAGATTTTCCATTTTCAACTAAGTTTTCCTTTATTTAGGAACTTCTACTTTATCTATCAGTTTCTGTGCTACCTTGTAAGCGGTATAGCCTTCCATCTCTGCCTCAGCAGTCAAGACGAGTCGATGCTGAAGAATGGATGGAGTCACCATCTTGATATCCTCTGGTGTCACAAAGTCTCTTCCTTGCAACAAGGCGTATGCCTTACTTGCCTGCAACATGGCAACAGAGGCACGAGGTGAAGCGCCAAGATAGACAGCACGACTGCTTCGGGTTTGCTGAACGATTTGGGTGATGTAACGCAACAAACTCTCGTCTATGATGACATGACTCAAATATGAACGCAGTTGCAAAACCTCATCCTTAGAAAGGACAGGGTTGGCATCTGAGAGTTGAACCAAATCTGCATGTCGCTCATGTCGCTTCAAGATTTCCAATTCATCTTCCGCAGTTGGATAGTTCATGGTTATCTTCATCAAGAAACGGTCGAGCTGTGCCTCTGGTAAACGATAAGTACCCTCCTGCTCCACCGGATTCTGGGTGGCAATAATCGTATAGAGGTCACCCAACTTATAAGTGGTGCCGTCCATAGAGACTTGTCTCTCTTCCATCACCTCAAACAAGGCAGCCTGTGTCTTTGCTGGAGCACGGTTGATTTCATCCACCAAGACAAGGTCGGCGAATATCGGTCCACGATGGAACTCAAACTCCTGAGTCTTCACATTGAAGATATTGGTACCCAACACATCACTTGGCATCAAGTCGGGCGTAAACTGCACACGACTGAAACGGGCATCTATCAAATGAGCCATCAGTCGAGCCAAGAGCGTCTTTGCCACACCAGGAACGCCCTCTATCAACACATGTCCGTTTGCCAAGATGCAAGTCAGCACCAAGTCTACAGCTTGCTCTTGACCCACGATAACCTTGGCAATCTCATCGCGGAGTTTCTCTATCTTTTCTGAGAAAAGAGTCAAATCCAATCTTTGTTCTTCCATATTTCTTCTATGTCATTTCGTTGTTTTATATTCTTTGAAGCATTTCATTCATGGCATCGATGAGCCTTCGCATCTCCGAAGCCTCGATGTCTATTTCCGAATGAATGGTGAGCCTAATCTCCCGTAAGGTTTGCAAGACATAGGTTTCGTCCAAACCTGTTTTTCGGGAAAGTAACTTCACATCCCTATCATCAGTATTAACCTCACTGATTTCTATACCTGTGCGCCGGCGTAGTTCCTCGGTAAAGAAGAGGAACTTCTTCTGCACCAATTCCACATGACTGCATCGCTGGTAATAAAGCGTACCTATAAGACGTATAAACTCCAACGACTTATTGCCCGGTTTCGTGACAACAGGTATCACTCGCTGCCTTCTTCGAGCGGTAGTTATCATAAAGAGAAGGATACCCAACATCGTCAGATAAATCGCCCAACGCAACGGGGGTCGCTTAATCAACTCACGAAGTGGAGAAGACTGAGCATTCCGCTTCGCTTCCGTCTCCATGTATGCCTCAGTACGATAAACAGGGACATCTGCCATCAGCGACATCAGACGAAAGATATACTCAGAAGTATTTCCCTCCAACATTCCATAATTGGTAAACAGCAAAGGCGTTGCGACAAAGATGACCCCACCCTTGCCATAAGGGAGTGTTGCCGCAACGACTCTATTCTCCTCAACGCGACCGTTCGCCTTATAATATGCCCAAGGAGACTTTGAGCGAACAGAATCGAGATTCAAATAACCAGTTGCCAAGCCATCCCAAACGACATACTCATGAGGAGGAAACACTTGTGATTTTCCTTTACAACAAATCGTATCTAAATATCGTGCTGTATTGCTCTGGTCACGACTCAAGATATAATTCAAAGAGAAGGAGCTATGAGACCAGATACTAACCTTAAAGGTACGCTCCAATTCATTTTTGAATAGCTCACCAACTCTTTCCTCCGCACTATCTACCACTATTTTTCCTACTTCGACATTCGTACTGCCAGCCACGATCATCACCTTACCACCACGTTTAGCGATTTCACACAAATGCTTGACATCAAGTTTATGCAAATCTTGTCTGTCTACAATCATCAAGACTCCGATCTTCTCTTGCGGATGCTCCAAATCCAATTGCATAAAGGTCTTGGAAGTCACCTGGTAACTACGTGGCATGGATTGTGACAATACGCTATCGAACACATAACAACCAAAAGGCTGTCTGTCGGCATGATAATAGGTAGCATTCCACTGGAACTTCTTTGGCAAATTATATTGCAACAAGAACATCAGGGCGAAAAGGGCGACCATCGCAAAGATAAACTTACGATTACTTCTCATGGTCACCTCCTTCCTCTATTTGGAGAATTGCATTTCTGATACTCTCTTGATAAGAACGCATTTCGCCTATCATCTCGTCCGTTGCCTCGAAGCCACCATAACGCACCATCACAAAGAGGCGTGACAGTTGGATGAAATCAGCATGACGACATTCATGAGTATATTGGGTAGGTGTCTTGAACGGTTGCCATTCTATCCGATGGTTATCACTCAAGAGCTTTAAGGTTTGCAGATACATGAGTCGCAATGCCTCGCGATAATCATGACGCTCCATCGCCTTTTCAATCTCTTGCGAGAAATCAATGCCATAAATGGTGTCTGCTGTAACGTCATAGTCAAGCGAACCTACATTCTTGCCAGAGCGCATAAACACCCCAGGATGCTTCAGATAGATAATCAAAACTGCCAACAAAATGATAAACAATCCCAAGACTGCCCATACCCACCAAGCGTTCTTGTCATAGAAAATGGTGCCGAAAACAGAATCAAAGAAGTGCCCAATTTGTTTTTGTAGCCATTCCATGAATGTCTCTTGATGAGGAACCAACTCACTTCCATAATCATAATTGGCATCCTGCCGCCAAACCTGTAGTTTGGTGGTATCAAGAACCAATGTATCAGAAGGAGATGCAAACATCATGAAATTACGTTAAAGGTTTGTTTCTATCTTGTCAATTCTATATTTCAGGAGTTTTGAAAAGGTCATCATCACCTTGACTATCATCAGACATTTCTTCAAAATCATCAATGCCCTTTGCCACAGACATATCATCAAGTTTTTCTGCCGCATGGCTATACAGATAGCTGATGCTCACAAAATATAAGGTGGACACGACAAGCTGACCTACCCACATGACGACACCAAAGACATACTGCACCAAAGAGAAGAGAACACTATTGGCAACAGGGTTCGCCATATCTTCCGTCCCAAATATCGTCTTGGCAACAATACAAATTTCCCATGGCATAACAAACACCACCGACACGACATTGGCAATCAAGGACAAGACAAAGCCCAAGGCAAAAATGCCACCCCAGGTATTCCAACCTAACCAGATACCACGAGTAAGAGCACGCCAAACAGAAATATCCTCAAAGACATAGGTTGGCATGAACATAAGCACTGGAATGAAAATAATCAATGCCAAAACTATCAAAAGAAGCGACAGCCCCCAAACATTTATCACGAAACCTCCAATGATAATGCCCAATACCACCAAAGACAGCAGTATCAGAACCAAGGAGCATTTCACCATTCGCCAAGCATTACGCTTGAGATATGGTATCACATCTTCGAAAGTACTACCTTCCAAGCCATTTCCCCGCTCATTATATAACTGGATATATGAGAACATCAAGGAACCTATCCACAGAGCAGCGAATATACTGACCAACACCAAGAATCCATAGTTTACAAAGAACATGGCACCAGGAATATCCGTCTGAGCCGTTTCCATCTCAAGAGCATTCGAGAAAAGCTTATCCATAGACAAGGCTGCAACCAAGCTCAGCGGCAACGCTCCATACAAGACATACTTGATCATATATCTCCAGTTCTGCTTCATGAACGAGAAAACGGCATCAAATTTCTCACCAAATTTTCTCTCTTTGTAAAAAGGTATTTTGTTCATCTTTTCAAATATTAAATGCTATAACTAAAATAAAGTTGTCTGATTTTTTCATTATCATTTCTAATTTGTCATTTATTGCGACGTGTTATTCTTATTGCGATGTCTTATTCTTGGCAAAACGATAAAATAGCCTATGACAAACGTCAATGACAACAAGATGACAAGCAGTCGAATGGCATTGGGGATTTCGGTATGTCGAGTGACAAAGCCCTCGATGAAACCTGCAGTGATAAAGATGGGTATCGTACCCACGATGATTTTCATTCCCCTTTTGGCACCTCGGCGAAAAGCAACAATACGGGAGTAAGTACCTGGGAACAGCCAACCATTTCCCATCGCCAGCCCTGCAGCTCCCGCTATAATAATCGCAGAAATCTCAAGCGTTCCATGCAAGAAGATTGCCAAGAACGATTCATATAGCAAACCATGCTGCGCAAAGAACGTCTCAAAACATCCCAACATCACACTGTTCTGAAAAATCAAGAAACCTGTGGCTATGCTCGTGAATATACCAGAGATAAACTCAAAGAAAGACACTCTTATATTATTCAAGGTAATGCCAAGAAACATCTGCATCTCATTACCACCATCATACACAGCCATCGGCTTTCCATTGGCAATATTTTCGAGCGTCATATCCACGTAATAATCACCCAAGATGATACGGCAGAAATTTTCATCTAAGCATTGCGACAACACACCAATGAATGTGCTGGCAAGGAATATGAGGAAAGAAGCCAACAACAATTTGCGCTCTTCATACATGACGAGCGGAACCTCACGAGTCCAAAAGGTTATGAGACGTGACCATTTCTCTCGCTTATTACGATAGATAGAATTGTGAAGAGCCGAACAAAGTTTGTTGAGATAAATCGTAATGCGAGAGTCTGGATAATGAGTTTGCGCAAAAGCCAAGTCAGACGTCAGCTCTGTATATACCTCCGCCAAACGATCCGGGGATTGCGAGCCTGCATCGCTAATGACGATTTCAGCCTTCTGCCATTTATCTATATTACTTCGTATGAAGTTAAACTCTTTCACAATTTTACTTATCTTAATAGTTTAGATGACTCTTATTAGATGATGTTGCAAATTTAAGTATTTATTCTTGTATCAGCAAATAATTAACTTGAATATTCACATTTTTATAAAAAAAAGGTGTTTTTTCTTGAATATTTGCCGTTTTTTCGTTAAGTTTGCAAACAATTTAACAACACAAGGAAAATTTACGACACAATGACGCATTCCGACATCATAACTAATCAATTTGTAAAAATCAACCAAACTCCAGCGAGCATTGGCGAACGCATATTTGCACGCATCATCGACTATGTCATCATCTTTGTCGTGGCAGTTTCGCTCACCTACTTCAGCACCACTTTCGTGGTATTTGACAATACAACATACTGGTGTTTGTTCGCTCTTTACATTCTTCTATGGTCGTATGATTTCCTATGGGAGACTTTCAACAACGGCAGGTCACCAGGAAAGATGATAATGAAAACAAGAGTCATCAACAAGGATGGTTCACGTCCTACTATGGGAGCATTTTTCATGAGATGGCTATTGGGCAATATCGATGTAGGCTTTAGCGGAATCGGACTTCTCTTCATTCTACTTACGAAAGACTCGCAACGATTGGGCGACTTGGCTGCCGGCACTATCGTTGTCAAGGAGATAGACATCGACAAGACTCACGTTTCACTTGATGAGTTCTACTATGCCAAGAAAGATTACCATCCTGTATATGAAGAGGCGAAGAATCTTTCGCAAGCTCAAATCGAAGTCATTGATAAGACTGTATACTCAAATAACGACAAACATGAGGAGCAAGTAGATAAATTGGCGAACAAAGTAGCTAAATTTCTAAATATCGAAGGTAAGCTGAAAGAGAGTCTTCAAAAAGGAAATAGCAAGGAAAAATTCCTTGCTACTATCCTTCATGATTACAATTACTATCTGATGGAACTAATATAATTTTAGAACTCTTGCCAAAAAGAAGCACATGTCATTTTAGAACTGCTGACAATAGATACACATTATTCAAGAAGGGCTAAAACAAGACTGCTCCTTCTTGTTTCTTTCCATCCATCAATATCCTCAATGGTTTGGAGAAACGAACATGGCGAACATACTTCGTCTCCTCCACTGCCGGCATGGCATCCAACATCTCCTTATTGACAAATCCCCCATTCTCCACATTTGTATCAATAGTAAAATACCCAACACCAAAAGAAGTTAAGTTCTGGAAAAAATGGGTGCCTTGACTTGGGTCTATATTGTAGTTCTTGAGCGCTACCTCTACTATGACACGGGCAGCACTGATATGAGGCCACTTCACAGGAACTCCCAAATAATGATCACTGGAGCCCCAACGACCAGGGCCAATCAGGACATAGTTTTTCTCCTCTGCCAGGAACTTCCGATTGATTCGCTCGATATCATCCGCCACATAATAGTTGTTCATGGCAGAGAAATGGTCGTCATACTTCACATATACGACATCCACCACATCCTCACTAATGCCATGTCCAAGAGAATTATGGGAGCGAAGCAAACAGTCAGCATCTGGTATTGCCAGAACATCCTCATCAAGCATCTCCTTGGCATCCACTATTGGGCGAATCTGTAACAAATAGAACTCACAAGTCTTATCAGGATTGATATTACAAGCAAACTCTATTTCCACAGGACGGCGCATGGCATCAGATCCAAATTTCATCGACATCTGCAGAATCTCTGGCAAAGGTACTACACCATGTTGCAAAACACCCGCAAAGGTTATTACTTTTCTGCCCGTCTCGTATACACCATCATTGAGAACTTGGTCGTATGGGTCGAAAGTGGAAGCGATATAATTGAGCGATTGGTCTTCCACTGCATCCTTCACCTTCATCTTTAGGATGTTAAATCCATCGTCCACCTTGAAGTCTTCTCCCACATGTTTCATATCCAAAGCATAGAATTGCGTCTGAGTCTCACTCAAAGCCTTCTCCAACTCTGAGGTTTGAAGCACTTGCGTAGGATGATAAGGGCAAACACGCAAAGTCTGTCCACCATCCACAATATACTTACCCAGGCCAAGAGCAAGACTGGCAATACCCTCTTCTGCCGTCTCATCACCAATCGGATAATAGTTGAGCGAACGGAGCACACCACTCATATTTGGATAGAATCGGCCTCCATATTCCTTGCCAACAACCTGCTGCAAGATTACCGCCATTTTTTCTTGGTCTATCACATTGCTCGTCGCTGTCATATAAGCCTTGGAATCTCGATAGAACACAGAGGCATAAACTCCCTTGATAGCACACGCCAACATCTGAAGCATTTGGTACTTGTCCTCCAAATACGGAATCATATACGTAGAATAGATGCCAGCGAAAGGCTGATAGTGGGCATCCTCCAAGAGCGAACTGGAACGGATGGCTATCGGACTTTTCGTCGCCTCGAAAAACGTGAAGAAATCTGCTATCAGAGAATCTGGCAACTGAGCTCTCAGAAAATGTTTCAGTATCTCGTCATCACTTGCATCACTCAGTGCAATTGGATAGAGATTGTTGCTTTCCATAAACTCATCGAAGATATCTGTACAGAGAACGACTGTCTTAGGAATCTGCACAGTGGCATTAGCATACTGATTGAACTCAGGATGGCGCTTGATAACATTGTCGAGGAAAGCAAGACCTCTTCCCTTACCTCCCAACGACCCTTCACCGATACGTGCGAAATGGGCATACTTATCAAACTTCATTCGGTCGAAGACTGCCACGATTCCTAAATTCTTCATGTGACGATATTGCACGATGGCATCGAAGATAATCTGGCGATGCGCATCCACATCTTGCAACTTCTGCCAAGTCACATTTTTGAGGAAGGCTGATACAGGGAAGATGGCACGTGCACAAAGCCAACGACTCATGTGATTACGACTGATATGATAGAGCATCGAATCATTAGGAATCTTGAATATGTTGTCTTGCAACTCCTTCAGACTCCTTATGCGCATAATTTCCTGGTGCGTGTTCGGATCGCGGAATATGAAATCGCCAAAGCCCATGTGCTCCTCCATCAACTGACGAAGGTCCACACTCATCTTCTTGGAATTCTTATCCACAAAGCGGAAGCCTTCCGCCTCTGCCTTGACTCGGTTCTCGCTCTCTGAACTCTCTATAATCAAAGGTACAAATGGATCTTTGCTTCGGATATAACGGAACAGGCGAAGACCTGCATCCGCACATTTCTCCCGACCAAAGGTATCTGTTCTTCCCTTGGCAGTAGTCTCGGAATTCAGCACTTCATTCTGCAAAGGAAAACGAGCGTCGCTGATTACTCCCAATGTATTGTCTGCATACTTATCATAGAGTTTCAAGGCCTCCTCATAAGTGCGAGCCAACACCACCTTAGGACGACCACGCATACGCAAGGTGGCAGCATGGCGGTTCAAGGCCTCTTTCGAAAAGTTCTTGCTCTGTTCCAATATATAATTATAAAGGTTAGGCAAGATGGAACTATAGAATCGAATGGAGTCCTCCACCAAAAGTATCATTTGAACACCTGCTTCATGTATGTCATGCTCCAAATTCATCTTGTCTTCTATCAACTTGATGATGGAAAGTATCAAGTTGGTATTTCCCAACCAACAGAAGACGTAATCAAAAATGCTCAAGTCTTCATTTTGTATGCGCTTGGTAATACCATGAGAGAAAGGCGTCAAAACCACACAATGGATATTAGGAAACTTGCCCTTGATGTCTCTTGCCACGTCAAAAGCATCATTATCTGCATTACCAGGCATACAAATCACTAGGTCAATAACAGTAGAACGCAAGACCTCAGCTGCTTCTTCCGTGGTAGAGACTTGAGTAAAAGTAGGCGGATATCGAAGACCTAACTCCACATACTCATTATATATTTTTTCCTCAATACGCCCATCATCTTCAAGCATAAAAGCATCGTATGGATTAGCTACAATTAATACATTGTAGATACGGCGCATCATCAGATTGACAAAAGAAACGTCTTTTAGGTAGAACTGATTCCACTCTTGGGGTACATTATTTTCCATATTTCTTGTTATTAGTTTTGCAAAGATACTGATTTTCTGCAATTTACTTGCAACTTTCAACAAAAAATATTAAATTTGCAGCAACTATTTTTGTACAATGTACAATAAGAGTTTGATTTTTCCATCCAAACTAAAAAGCAAATGATGAAATTCTGTAAATATCTTTTGTCGGTTTTGGTAAGTTTAGCACTCACTCCATGTGCTGCCCAAAAGCAACATGGGAAGGCTTCCTATTACTCGAAAAGAACAACTGGTGCAAGAACTGCCAGTGGTCAACGACTCCACCATGATAGTTTGACCTGCGCACATAAGCATTATCCATTTGGAACCATGCTCAAGGTGACAAACCTATCTAACAGCAAAAGTGTCATCGTGAAAGTCATAGACAGAGGGCCATTTGGGCGTGGAAGAATCATCGACCTATCATGGGGTGCTGCCAAAGCTATCGGAATGCTCTCTCAAGGCGTGGCAAGTGTAAGAGTTGAAAGACTCGACAAGCCTATACCATTTCGCCCTGAAGAAGAAAAACTTCCTAAAATTGAATTTGATGTTGCTGAATCTGATTATGAATTCACTCCGAAATGGAGAAAAAAATCAGAGGAGAAAGATACAAACAAGGAATTGAAAACAAACAAAGAATATGAACATAAGCATATCACTGCAAAAGAACATACAGAACATCTTAACTGCAAGGAACACAAAAATAACAATACTGAAAAAGAAAGCAAGTTTCATAAAGATAACAGAAATGGCAAATAGCTTTCAGCCTTCACCTATTTCACAGAATCCCCGATAAATACAGTGATTCACGAGATGAAACCATTATACACTGGGTTCACCAGGCTTCACCACATAAAAACCGACTTCATTAAATTCCATAAAATTTACGGTTGATCCACTTTACATCTATTCATTAGAACTATTGATAATAAGATTATTGCCTTATTCTAACAACATATTGCCTCCAAAAGACAACATGTTGTTAGAATAAGGCAATAATTTGACTTACTAACACAACTTTATGCTTTACTAAGGGAACAATTTGTCTTCCTCAGGCAACAGACATTTATTACTTGGATGTTGGTATATTAAACTCGTTAACCTTGGAGATAGTCTTACCACCTTGAATAACTGAGACACAAAACTGAGCACTTCCTGTTTTCAAACGAGAATCTGACTTTACCATAGCAGTATAACGAATGCGCTTACCTGGGTCAATTTTCTCAACATGAATACTTGGAGAAATAAAAATATGCTTATTGCCTGTAGTCTCTACCACCATAGGAACAACGTCATACACAGGTTGTGACCCCCTATTTGCAATTTCAAAGATTATCTTGCAAATTTCATTGCGATTTATGACATTGTCTTGATTCAAATCTACAAATCTCGCATTTACAATCTCAAGATTAGGAGAAAAAGATAAAGCACTACCATCATAGCTTTCAAATCCAAAGTTTGAATTAGGATAATGAGCTGTTGGTTGTTGCGCTGAATAATCTCCATTATAGTCAGAACTATTAAAATCATAAAGACGGTCATCAGCACTATTAGTAGCATCAAAACCACTTCCTTGATTATCGTATGACTGATTATTACCACGTTGTTGTGAATAAGAATAGACATCGGTAGAAGACTGGGCTCTCCTGCGTGTAGAATTTTCCCTTACTCTTTCAATTTTTTCTTGACGCTGCTGGTCAGCTTGATTACCAATGGCACCACCAATCATAGCACCACCAGCCATACCAACAATAGTGCCAATATCTGAGCCACGGGGACCGCCTGCTATGCCACCGATTGCTGAACCCAAGATTGAACCTAAAGAGCCGCCAGCATAGGCACCACTACCCGCATAAGTTCCACAACTCGAAAGAAGTAAAACAGAACTAACTAAAAGTATTATTGACCTTTTCATAATCATTTCTATTTAAAAACGCTGCAAAGTTAAAAAGAAAAAAGGAATTAGCAATGAAAAAATCCCTACAAAAGATAGGGGAAACCCTACAAAAAAAGCGCTTTCGCAAAACGAAAGCGCTTCATATTGAGATATTGAAAATTATTCAGCCTTTGGAGCTTCCTCTGCAGTAGCTTCAGCCTGTGCCTCAGCTGCTGGAGCCTCCTCAACCTTTGTTGCCTTACGACTACGACGAGTCTTCTTAGCAGCAGCCTTAGGAGTCTTGGCCATGTTCTCATCAAAGTCTACGAGTTCAATGAATGCAATCTCAGCAGCATCACCCTGACGAGTACCCAACTTAATGATACGAGTATAACCACCAGGACGATTAGCTACCTTCTCAGCTACCTCACCGAAGAGAGCCTTGACAGCATACTTGTTCTGAAGATAACGGAAAACTACTCGACGAGAAGTTGTTGTATCATTCTTTGAACGAGTAATCAATGGCTCAACGAACTTCTTAAGAGCCTTAGCCTTTGCAAGAGTCGTAGTGATTCTTTTGTGCTCACTCAAGATAAGAGATGAAGCCATATTAGACAACATCGCATTACGATGAGAAGCAGTACGACCTAAATGGTTGAATTTTTTATTATGTCTCATTTTAATTTTTGAACTTTAAGCAAGGAGAATTAACCCTCCTTGTCCAATTTATACTTTGAAATATCGGTTCCAAAAGAAAGATTCAGACTCTCGAGCAAATCATCAAGCTCAGAAAGCGATTTCTTACCGAAGTTGCGGAACTTCAAGAGGTCAGTCTTATTATACTGAACCAAATCACCTAATGTCTCGACATCAGCTGCCTTTAGACAGTTGAGAGCACGAACACTAAGGTTCATATCAACGAGACGAGTCTTAAGTAACTGGCGCATATGAAGAACTTCTTCATCAAACTCTTGATTGCTCTCTTGGTCAGGACTCTCTAAAGTAATCTTCTCATCAGAGAACAACATGAAATGATAAATCAAGATCTTAGCAGCCTCCTTAAGCGCATCCTTAGGACTAATGGAACCATCTGTTGTAACTTCAATAGTCAGTTTGTCATAGTCGGTTTTTTGCTCAACACGATAAGGCTCTACTGAATATTTCACATTACGTATAGGGGTGTAGATGGAATCGATTGGGAGAACGTTCACGTCAGTGCAGAATTGACGATTCTCATCAGCAGGAACGTAACCACGACCTTTGTTGATAGTCAAATCAATCTGCATCGAAGCTTTGGCATCTAAATGACAAATCACCAATTCAGGGTTTAACACTTCAAATCCAGTCAGATACTTGCCTATATCACCAGCTTTGAATTCAGTAGAATTCTCAACGGTGATACTAACTTTCTCATTCTCGAATTCTTCTACTACTTGCTTGAATCGAACTTGCTTGAGATTCAAGATAATGTTGGTAACATCTTCCTTTACACCAGGAACTGAAGAGAACTCATGCTCAACACCACCGATGCGGATAGTATTGATGGCATAGCCCTCCAGTGATGAAAGGAGAATGCGGCGCAAAGCGTTACCAACGGTAACACCAAAGCCAGGCTCCAAAGGACGGAATTCGAACTTTCCGAACTTATCATCAGCCTCCAGCATTACTACTTTATCAGGTTTTTGAAATGCTAATATCGCCATTAATTTAATGATTTATTTAGAGTACAACTCAACGATTAACTGCTCCTTAATGTTCTCAGGGATGTCGGCACGCTCAGGCTTGTGCAAGAACTTACCACTCTTTGTATTCTCATCCCACTCAATCCATGGATATTTACTATGATTGAAACCAGCAAGAGCTGCCTCGATAACCTCGAGAGACTTAGCCTTCTCGCGCACACCAACAACTTGACCTGGCTTAACAGCATAAGAAGGGATATTTACAACCTGACCATCAACAACGATGTGCTTGTGACCAACCAACTGACGCGCAGCTGCACGAGTTGGAGCGATGCCCAAGCGGAAAACAACGTTATCAAGACGGCTCTCAAGATTCTGCAAAAGAACCTCACCAGTAATACCATCAGCCTTAGCTGCTTTTTCAAACATATTACGGAACTGACGCTCTAATACACCATAAGTGTACTTAGCTTTCTGCTTCTCTGCCAACATGACACCATACTCAGACATCTTTCTGCGACGGCTGTTGCCATGCTGTCCAGGAGGGAAGTTTCTCTTGGACAAAACTTTGTCTGCGCCGAAGATTGGCTCACCAAAACGACGCGCAATTTTAGATTTCGGACCTATATATCTAGCCATAATATTAATAAAATGCTATAATGTTTGTATCTTATGATAGTGATTAAACACGACGACGCTTAGGAGGACGACATCCGTTGTGTGGCAATGGAGTTACGTCTACAATCTCAGTAACCTCGATACCTGCACCGTGCACGGCACGAATAGCAGACTCACGACCATTACCCGGACCTTTAACATATGCCTTTACCTTGCGAAGACCAAGGTCGAAAGCTACCTTTGCGCAATCCTCAGCTGCCATCTGAGCTGCATAAGGAGTGTTCTTCTTAGAACCACGGAAACCCATCTTACCAGCAGAAGACCAAGAAATAATCTGACCCTCATTGTTAGCAAGAGATACAATAATGTTATTGAATGAGCTATGAACGTGAAGCTGACCAATTGCGTCAACACGTACATTTCTCTTCTTAGATGTTGCTTTTGTCTTTGCCATAATTAATTTCCTCCTTCAGAATTACTTAGTAGCCTTCTTCTTATTAGCAACAGTCTTCTTCTTACCCTTACGAGTACGAGCATTGTTCTTTGTGCTCTGACCACGAACAGGAAGACCATTACGATGTCTAACTCCACGGTAGCAACCAATATCCATCAGTCGCTTAATGTTCATTTGGATCTCAGAACGGAGATCACCTTCTACCTTGAACTCAGCGCCGATAATTTCACGGATCTTGGCTGCCTGATCGTCAGACCACTCGCTGACTTTCAAGTCACGGCTTACACCTGCCTTATCCAATATCTTTGCTGAACTACTTCGACCAATACCATAGATATAGGTCAATGCGATTTCGCCACGCTTATTCTGGGGCAAATCTACTCCAACAATTCTTATTGCCATTGTTAATTAAAAAATTAAAAAATTAATACCTTTCGTTAAAAGCGGTGCAAAATTACAACTATTTTTTTTAATAGAAGTCATTTTACAGAACTTTAACATTAACCCTGACGTAATTTCATCTTAGGGTTCTTCTTGTTGATAACGAACAGACGACCTTTACGACGAACGATCTTGCAGTCTGCTGAACGCTTCTTTAATGATGCTCTTGTCTTCATAACCTTATATGTGAATATTATTTGTATCTAAAACAAATTCTACCCTTAGTCAAGTCATAGGGACTCATTTCCACCTTAACCTTATCACCAGGTAAAATCTTGATGTAATGCATTCTCATCTTACCGGAGATATGAGCAGTAATATCAACACCATTCTCCAACTCTACACGGAACATTGCATTAGACAATGCTTCTACAATTGTTCCATCTTGCTCAATAGCGGCTTGTTTTGCCATAATTTAATGTTTTGTCCTTTTAAATGTTCAACTTCTACATTTGAAGATAAAATCTCAACTTTACCTTTGCAAACAACGATTACATAATACATGCAATACGTCTCAACATGAATAATAAAAATTATACAAGTAAAAAAGAAAAGCATGAAAGACTCTCCACATGGATGAGGAATATGTATTTTAAACAGAACTCAACTTTAAAGAAGAAGCTCTTGTATAACCCTATCCAAATGAAGAGTCTACACACCTGATTCTATATCTTACTAATTCAACTTTGTCGCACTCACAAAAAGCAACAGACTTAGCGAATTAATTCAATTTCATCTTCGGTCTTAAGAAAATTCAGCATTTCAAAAGATAAAGATTAATATGCAGCAACTCCCCCCTGTCTTGTATGACCTGAATTTAACAGACCATCATAGTGGCGCATAAGCAAATGACTCTCGATTTGCTGTAAGGTGTCAATTACAACACCCACCAAAATCAACAATGAGGTTCCTCCAAAGAATTGTGAGAAAGCTTGCTGAACATCGAGAAGTCCTGCGAGAGCAGGCATAATCGCAATAAATGCAATAAATAATGAACCTGGCAAAGTAATACGAGACATTACGGTATCAATGTACTCAGCCGTATCCTTACCTGGCTTTACACCAGGAATGAAACCATTGTTACGTTTCATATCCTCGGCCATCTGTGTAGGATTCAATGTAATCGCAGTATAAAAATATGTAAATGCAATAACGAGAATTACATAAACAACATTGTAAAGCAAACTGCGGTTATCCATCAACTGCTGCACAACACTACTTGCGTTCTCAGACTGATAGCGAACAATAGCCAATGGAATAAACATCAAAGCCTGTGCAAAGATGATAGGCATTACGTTTGCAGCGAAAAGCTTCAATGGGATATACTGACGTGCACCACCATATTGCTTGTTACCTACAAGACGCTTAGCATACTGAACTGGAATTTTACGTGTACCTTGTACCAATAAGATTGAAGCACAAACTACAGCATAAAGAATGAGAATCTCGACGATGAACATGATAAGACCACCACCAGAAATTGCCTGCAAACGAGAAGTAACCTCCTGTACGAATGCTTGAGGCAAACGAGCGATAATACCAATCATAATAATCAAAGAGATACCATTACCAACGCCCTTGTCAGTAATACGCTCACCAAGCCAAAGGATAAACATACTACCAGCTGCCAAGATAATTGTTGCCGGAATCATGAAGACAGTCCAACTGATACCAGTTGCCAAAGCATTAGCTGCTTGCATCTTCAAGTTCAAAAGGTAACTAGGAGCCTGAAAGACCAAGATGGCCACAGTCAGGACTCTAGTATACCATTGTATTTTTTTGCGGCCACTTTCACCTTCACGCTGCATCTTCTGAAAATAAGGCACAGCGACAGCAAGAAGCTGCATAACAATTGAAGCTGAGATATAAGGCATAATTCCCAATGCAAAGATAGATGCATTGGAAAATGCACCACCAGAGAACATGTCCAACAGCGACATAAGGCCGCCAGAGGTCTGCGACTGAAGTTTTTCCAACATGCTCGGATTGATGCCAGGAAGCACAACGAACGAGCCAAAACGGTAAATAGCCGTAAACAGAAGAGTAATGAGGAGTCTCTGACGGAGATCCTCAATCTTCCAACAGTTCTTTAGTGTCTCAATAAACTTTTTCATTACTTAGATTATAGTTGTGTTACCACCTACTGCCTTGATAGCTTCTTCAGCAGTCTTTGAGAAAGCATTAGCTTCAACTTCCAATTTTGCTTTAAGCTCACCGTTACCGAGAACCTTAACAAGCTCCTTACCATTGGTAAGACCAGCCTGCTTCAACTCTGCGATACCAATCTTTGTAAGGTTCTTTGCCTCAGCAAGAGCCTGAAGAGTAGAAAGGTTAACTGCGAAATATTCCTTATGGTTGATATTCTTGAAACCAGCCTTTGGAACACGACGCTGCAATGGCATCTGACCACCTTCGAAACCAATCTTTCTCTTATAACCAGAACGAGCCTTGGCACCCTTGTGACCACGAGTAGAAGTACCACCGAGACCAGAACCTGGACCACGACCAATACGACGACGTGAATGGGTAGAACCTGCAGCAGGTTTCAAATTATTTAATTTCATAATCGTTCCTAATTTAAAAAGATTAATTAATCAACTACACTTACGAGGTGATGAACCTTACGGATCATACCACGGTTGCTAGGAGTATCCTCTACCTCAACAACCTGAGAAATCTTGTGGAGACCAAGACAAGCGAGTGTACGCTTCTGATCTACTGGAGCACCGATTTTACTCTTAATCTGCTTGATTTTAATTGTTGCCATATTCGATTTATCCTAATTAACCGTTAAATACTTTATCCATACTGATACCACGCTCACCTGCTACAGTGTAAGCATCACGCATCTCAGCGAGAGCAGCAATTGTAGCCTTAACCAAGTTATGAGCATTAGAAGAGCCCTTAGACTTTGCAATGACATCCTTGATACCAACACTCTCAAGTACAGCACGCATAGCACCACCAGCCTTCAAACCAGTACCGGCAGCTGCAGGCTTAATAAGAACCTTAGCACCGCCGAATGCAGTCTCAACCTCATGAGGAACAGTACCCTTGAGCACTGGAACCTTGACCAAGTTCTTCTTAGCAGCCTCAGTACCCTTAGCAATTGCAGCTGTAACCTCACCTGCCTTACCAAGACCGTAGCCGATTACGCCATTACCGTCACCAACAACGACGATAGCAGCGAATGTGAAAGTACGACCACCTTTTGTAACCTTTGTTACACGGTTGATAGCAACCAAGCGATCCTTAAGTTCTACTTCACTATTAACTTTTACTTTATTCATTGCCATAATCGTTTAAAATTTAAGACCACCCTTACGAGCACCATCAGCCAACTCCTTAACACGACCATGGTAAAGATAACCATTACGGTCGAAAACAACTGACTCAACGCCAGCAGCCTTAGCCTTTTCAGCAACGAGCTCGCCAACCTTAGCTGCCTGCTCCTGCTTAGGCATCTTCTCCAAACCAAGTGAAGAAGCTGATGCAAGTGTAGTACCTGTCAAATCATTAATAACCTGAGCGTAAATCTGCTTGTTAGAGCGGAATACACTAAGACGTGGACGCTCAGCTGTTCCATTTACATTCTTACGAATACGGAACTTTATCTTAATTCGTCTTTCTACTTTCTTTGTTGTCATAATCGTAAATAATTAAAATTACTTAGCTGAAGCACTCTTACCAGACTTTCTGCGAATAACTTCACCCTTGAACAAGATACCCTTACCCTTATAAGGCTCAGGCTTGCGGAAAGAACGAATTTTTGCACAAACGAGTCCCAACAATTGCTTGTCACAAGACTCCAATGTCAAGATTGGGTTCTGGTTTCTTTCAGACTTAGTCTCAACCTTAATCTCTTTAGGCAACTGAATGAAAATAGGGTGTGTGTAACCCAAAGCAAACTCAATAAGATTACCCTGGTTAGATACACGATAACCAACACCTACCAATTCCAAAACTTTTGTATAACCTTCGCTAACACCAACAACCATATTGTTGACGAGAGAACGATACAAACCGTGGAAAGCCTGCTTCTGCTTAACATTAACAGGACTATTTTCATCGATTTCGAAGCTTACATGACCATCCTCGTTAATAAACTTGATAGAAGGGTCAATCCACTGAGAAAGTTCACCCTTAGGGCCCTTTACGCTTACTACGTGAGTGTTTGCATCGTAGTTAACGGTAACGCCTGCAGGGATACTAATTGGCAATTTTCCTATTCTAGACATGTTAAATCCTCCAATTAATAAATATAGCAAAGAACCTCGCCACCAATCTTAAGATCAGAAGCCTCTTTGTCTGTCATTACACCTTTGGATGTAGATAAGATTGCAATACCTAATCCGTTAATAACTCTTGGCATGTCCTTGTAACCAGTGTACTTACGCAAACCTGGAGTAGACACACGCTTCAAACACTTGATAGCGTTTTGCTTAGTAGTTGGGTTGTACTTCAAAGCAACCTTGATGCTGCCCTGAGGACCATCCTCTACAAACTTGTAATTGAGGATGTAACCTTTCTCGAAGAGGATCTTAGTGATCTCTTTCTTCAAGTTAGACGCAGGAACTTCAACAACACGGTGATGAGCCATAATTGCGTTTCTGAGTCTTGTCAGATAATCTGCTATTGGATCTGTCATAAAAATAAATGTTTAATTAATCGGGACTACCCCGACAATATTAAATAAATAAAATTTCTTGCCTTTAAAGATTACCAGCTTGCCTTCTTTACACCAGGAATCAAACCTGCAGAAGCCATCTCACGGAATTGGATACGAGAAAGACCGAACTGGCGGATATATCCCTTTGGACGACCAGTGATCTTGCAACGATTGTGAAGACGGATAGGGTTTGCATTCTTAGGGATAGCCTGAAGCTTACGAGCTGCCTCGTATGCTTCGGCTGGATCATTAGAAGTTGCAATAATCTTTTTCAGTGCTGCGCGCTTTTCAGCGTAACGAGCTACAAGCTTTGCACGCTTAACCTCGCGAGCTTTCATTGATTCTTTTGCCATATCTCTTAATCTTTATTTGCGTTCTTGAATGGAAGACCAAAAGCCTTCAAAAGAGCAAAACCTTCCTCGTCAGTCTTAGCTGTTGTAACGAAGGTAATGTTCATACCTTGGATGCGATCGATCTCATCAATGTTAATCTCTGGGAAGATGATTTGCTCAGTGATACCCAATGTATAGTTACCACGTCCATCAAACTTGCTCTCAATACCCTTGAAGTCACGGATACGAGGAAGAGAAACACGAACGAGCTTCTCCAAGAATTCATACATACGCTCGCGACGCAATGTTACCATAACACCGATTGGCATCTTCTTACGAAGCTTGAAGTTTGCAATATCCTTCTTAGAATATGTAGCAACAGCCTTCTGACCGGTGATAGCGGTAATCTCATTGATAGCTACATCAACAATCTTCTTGTCCTGTGTAGCATCACCGAGACCCTGATTGATAACAATCTTCTTCAAAACAGGAATCTCCATTGCTGAAGAATAATTGAACTGCTTCTGCAAAGAAGGAGCGATTGTCTCCTTATATACTTTCTTTAACT
>SAMEA104315437__coassemble_325_pt1 | contig 28099 bp, 11 predicted proteins | sample SAMEA104315437__metabat2_high_PE_043 | metagenome-assembled genome bin SAMEA104315437 (sample SAMEA104315437) | gut metagenome | biome: Monkey gut; feature: monkey-associated habitat; material: faeces | place: China | collected 2013 | reverse complement strand
ACCCAGACAATTCACCAGTAAGCATTCCATTGGAAGAACTCTTCCACATGGATTAAAAGAAACAAAAATTTTGACATATAGGAGACAAATTGCCAAGCGCAGTTTGTCTCCTATTTTTTTAGCCTTACCCACTTTCAAAATTACCCTTAAGGGAAAATATTTTTTTCCTTAACACTAAATATTTTTTCCCTTAACACTAAATAAATTTTCCCTTAACACTAAAAAGAAAGCACGTTGCAGAGCATATAAAAAAATTGTACATCAAAAAGGGAAACACCAAGTAGTAATAAACACAAAAAATCCCCGCAACCCATCATGAGGCTGCGGGGATTTTTAAATATGGTTTATACCAAACAATGTATATCTAAAATACATTCTTTATCCTTTATTTCACGATAACCTTAATAGTCTTGCCGTTCGAAAGCTTCACAAGGTTGACACCTTTCTGAGGAGCAGAGAGTTTCTGACCACCAATGGTATAGCGAGAAACTTCCTTGGCTTCTTGCCAGTCAATGATATTTGAGATACCTGATGCCATGTCACTTTCACCAACAACAACCATGTTGGTGTTATCAACCCAAACATCGTTCAACTCAGAGGCGAGGGCGGTCTTACCATCCTGCTCCTTCTCTTTCATAGGGCGGCTCACAAAAGCTATGATATGCATCTTACTTGCCTTCCATGCGTCATCCAATACAACCTCATAGTCGTTCTCGTAAGAGTTACCATGGGTCTGGAGAGCATCACCCAAGTTGCCAGTCACAATCTTGCGCAATACGTTATTGAAGGTATATCTTGGCTGTTGCGAAGCTTCACCTGTCTTCTGCTTACCTCTCAAGCCATCCTCTGTCAGATATACAGTAAGGCGAGCATCGTCGCCAATCAACTTCTCATAATCCTTGGCAAGCATACCCTTTACCTTGATAGTCAACTTATTGCCATCAAGTTCTGACTCTATACCCACAGTAGAGAATGAAGGATAGAGATTAGCAGACTGATCAATGACTGTATTGAGCACCTCAATGACATTATCCTTGTATTGAGTTTCTGCAGCGATGTTGATGCCTAACTCATTCTCAGCGTTCACCTCATCACTCTTATAGAAATAACGGTTTACCGCTATAGAAGCAGGTGCAGAAGTAGTATAGGTAGCCAACTTCTTAGCATCATCAATGGCGTACTGGTCGCTCAATACAGCATCTCCATCAGTACTCTCACCATGAATATCCACAATGGCAACATCACTCTTTTCTTCATTCAAATCCTTATTCTCATTTCGTTTTGTCTCTGTAGCCTTCAAGTTTTCATTGCCAAAATAGCTGTACATAGAGTTCTGATTGGAATAATACTCCAAGAGATTCATGGTTCGGTTGTAGTTCTCCTCGAACACCTTGAACTTGGTTGATACCTTGTCATTAGTCAAGTCACCCTCTGGTTCTTTACCTTCCACGGAGATTGGATATACAGATATTTCATGCTCACCCGGTGTCATCTTCTTCTCATCGATAGGCATGACGAATGGTACGTTGGCATAGTCGGCATCGGTGATGTTTGGATACTGGGAATTAGAATCATAAGCGTATGACTTATAATTCATTGTAGCAAATCGTTCACCGTCAAGGTCGATGGCAAATTCAGCATTGGTAACATCGTCACGACCATCATTATGGCAAGTGAAAGCCACAGCCTGCTGACCGCCCAACTTACTAAATGGAGCCATTGCTACATCATCCATCACGATGTCGTGAAGAATAAAAGTACCATCCTGCTTCTCGATAATCAACTGGAGCATCAAGTTAGAGCCAATAATATCAGAACCATCGGCAGCTGTTGTATAACCAGCACGAATTGGTGTCCACTGCCATTCAGACGGATCTTTCTGTTCCTCGTCAATATCACCAAAAGCCATGTAACCAAACGGTCCCATCCATGTTCCAGAAGATGCAATAGGATAGCCTGCATCAGCAGGCAGATTGGCTGGTGTAAAGTCATAATATGGCATGAGTCCATAGAAGTCCTCTGTATGGATTTCATAACTATCATCAAACCACACATAATTCCAACCAAAATCAGTAGACGGCACATTCTTTGAAAGAAGAGCATCCGCCACATAACCATCACTTGTTACCTTGCAGATGGTCATCTTACTGTTACCGATGGATCTGTTGAGATAAAAACGAGCACCAACAACTTTGCAACCCTCAAATTTTTCGAAAACATCACTGGTATAGATAGTACCCACAGAGATGCTTGTACCACGATCTGGGAAAGATGTTGGCCAAACAGTGTTTTCATTGCAACTATAGTTGATATAGCGCTGATTATCCTCCAAGGCGTTACCTGCTCTTGAACTTACTCTTGCACCACTCTTGGCAGCTGCCTTCATGGCAGCCTGAGCCTGGGCTACGTTCTTGAGCACGTCCTTGCTGATACGCTTCATGCTCTGTGCGTTCGCTGTCATTGACAAGAGAGCGAACGCAGCTGTCATCAAGTAAATCTTTTTCATTTTATCTTTATATTTTATCTTTATATTTTGAATTTTTATTGATGCTTTATTTTGTTCTTATGTTTTACTTTACCAAAAGAAATGTTTTATTCCTCGATAAATAATTCCGTATTATTTATTGACGAAAACCTTCTTGGTACTGCCGTCAGCATACTTCACGATGTTGAGACCTGCGAATGGCGCCGTCTGCTTCATCCCCTGGAGATTGTAGTACTCCTTCACCTGCTTGCCATCCAAAGTGATATTGGCGATACCAGATGTATTACCCTCAGAGATTGCAATCTCATCGATGAAGAAAGAATCTGATGTGAAGGTGATGTTCACTCTACCGTTGGCATTAATCTTGGTAGAGCACTCATTCCACTGACCAGGCATCAAGTTGAAAGCGTTAGTCTCCACGCTTCCGCTGCTGATGGTTACGGTCATGGTCTTGTTAGCCACGCCGTATGGAGCTGCCTTGAAAGAGAGAGTGGCATCACCACTGATTCTGATAGATGGCGAGGTGAGCGATACGTTCTTGGCATCCTTCTTTCCTACACGAGCACATTGGTAACCGCCTTTATAGGTCTGCACATTAGCAGACCAACCATTCTGGTCTGGTGAGAATATACCGTTGGCAAACTGGCTTGAAGGACCTGTGGTATAGAAACCCTTGCCATCATTACCACCTGTTCCGAGACACTTGTCGAAAGTCTCCTGGAAGATGAATTTTTCCTCAGAAGCAGACTTGTTAAGATTCTGGAACTTGAACGAAGCTGTACCATCATTAGCGATAGCCATGTCCGAAAGAATGATGTTCATCAACTTTGTACCATCAGAGTTGTTGTTGTAACTCTCGCACTTTGGGGAAGTGGTATTATCCAATCTTGTCTTGTTGCCAAATGGCCATGGGTCATACTCTTCCGTTTTCTCGCTCTTCACATTGTCGGCAGGCACAAGGGTGATACGCTCATGATCATTGACACCAGAAACGATTGAGTTAGGGGCATTATAGTTCCATGCTCTCAAGTTATAATCGATGTGGTTGATAATGATGCCAGAGCCTGCAAGCGCAGCATCCCATCCTTTCTTTTGACGGTTCTCGATGAGGTAATACTCATTGGAGTTGCCTGGGTTCTTGAAGATATAGGCATTGCCACCATCCGCGATAGGTTTCAAACCAGACACCTCTGTGTTTTCCTTCAATTCTACAGGATCAATCCATCCGGCAGCATACTTCTCGTAGGCTGTATAGCCAGCAGGTGTGAAACCGTTGCCATTATAGTTACCTTGGCACATCAAGTCCCAAGTACCCATACCATAGAGTCCCGTATACTGGGTATCATACACATCAGGATAGCCCAAGCAGTGAGAGAACTCATGACAGATGGTACCGATACCATCTACCTCATTGGACACAGAAAGCTCATTGGAGCAAGCATAGTCAACGACAGTCTTGTTGCCGCACTTCACAGGAGAAACCATTCTTCCCTTATGTGGCCAGATTGTGTCATCGCCACCACCTGTGGCCTCACCTCTACCAGCATAGACCACGAAGACCATCTCCACCTGTCCATCACCATCCCAATCATATGGGGTAAAGTCAACACCTTCAGATACGGCATTACCGAGACAGCCAGAGATCATGGACTGAACATTTACATCCTGTGCATCACCTTCATTCTTGCCATAGTAAGAAGACTCACCGAGGGTATAAGGACCCACTACATCAAAGTCCATCTCAAACTTGCCGTTGCTCTGTGCCTTGAAGTAGTCTGCAACACTGCCCTGGAATTTGCCTTCATGGAAGCCTTCCTCGTTAGCCACGCGGTTGTAGAATGCCTTAGGGTCATCCATAGTGAATTTCTTGTCAGAGAATTGCGCCAAGAGAATGAGACATTTCTTCTTACCTGTGTATGAAGCGGCACGACTGAGGGTAGTGTTGCTGTTAGAGAGCAAGTCCTGGCGGATGATATTCTCAGGGCAAGCCTGCTGTCTCAACACCTTGCTACGAGCCTGGAGTGTAGCCATGTCGGCTGGCTTCAAACCATCAGAAAGGTCGTAAGCGTAACGGTTGCCGCTCTTATCTTCCCAGAAGTGCAAGAACTCATCACCACACAGCTGAAGCTCGATGGTCTCGCCACTCTTCAGCGTAACGCTTTTCCAGATGCCTCGCTTGGCCGGTACTGCATAAAGGGCAGAAGTAGCCAGCATCATAGACATCAAGACTATAAGTTTTTTCTTCATAAAACGGTTTATTAAAATGATGTTTTATAACTAATCTTTATATTGTTTTTATATTAATTTTCTACATTGCTTGAATAAATCCCGTAACAAAATACAAAAGTAAGCAAAAAAATTGATATACAACTATTTAGAGCAATATTTTTAAGCTACATTCACGTTTCAAGCTGAGGAAAAAGCCTAAAACTAACAAATCGTAAATTATTGGGAGCAAATATCGTAAATAGTAAGTTGGAGACATTTTTTATATTTTCCTGGGGCATATATCCATTAGCTATAGGCAAACGCCTGAGGCAAATACCAAAAAGAGGGTGGGCCATAAAAGATTACGGCACACCCTCTTGATGTTTATATGATTCTTTCTCCAAGGAAGAAGAAAGAATATTAACGTGTTCTGGTCAACTTGATCTGGGTAACACTGAAGTACTCATAACCCAAGAATGAGTCGCCTGTGCTATAGATACCACCGAAGAGTATCTGGTCCTGATCGAAGGTAATCTCCTTGAAGTCCTCACTCCATGTACCCTTGATTGGGGTTGTAGTAAGCTGATTGTTAGCCAGGTTAGACAACTTGATGTTACATGTACCCAACTGACTAAGGGTTATGTTCTCCAAGAAGTTATACTTGCCCAAGTTGTCGAATGCAATATATCCCTCCTTAGTTTGCTCATCATAATGATAAGACAATCTTGCCACAGAACCACTCTGAGCCATACCCGTCATATACAGAGTATTGTTGTAATCAGGGTCATCATCATCAGAAGCACCAGTAATCTTGACAATACTACTCAATGCTGTACCCTGACGGCTAACACCAGTGAGTTGCCATGTACCTTGAAGTTTCTCGTAATACTGCGCATCGTTATCCTTCAAGGTAATAAGTGTTGTGGCATTCTCACCAATCTTAGCCCCCTTGGCATCCACGATAGTAATCTCGAAAGTACGGTCATCATTGATTTCATCGTCATCCACAGGCTCGACCTCGATGTTACCCTTGCCATCAGAGATATTGATGGTTTTGTCAGTGATATAGTAATTTACATCTTCCTTGGCAGGATGGCTACCTACCTCCTTGACAGCTACTGTCACGAAGACGTTGCCGTTGGTCTCGCCGTTTACCACGATAGGCACATTGGTTAGACCCATGCTCTCCTTGATGGTCATGGTAGCATTCTCCATGCTCACCGTTACATCCGGAGCTGAGTTCCATGAATCATCATCGCTTGAGCAGGCACCCAGGAGGGTGACTGCTGCCAGCAACATGAATAATTTAATATATTTCATATTCGAATGAATTCTAAAATGTTTAATCTTTGAATGATTTGATTGATAACCAAGGTTATAGATCTTTATTATAGATTAATAACCTGGGTTCTGCTCACTTGCCAAGTTAGGGTTGGCATCGATCTCCGACTTAGGGATAGGCCATGTGAGGCGATAGTCGTCAGCAGCATACTTCAAGTTGATGCCTTGCTTCACAATAACACTTTCCAAAGTCTCATTTTCGGTATGTTCAGCCACACGAGCAAAGCCATTACCGTAACGGCGAACATCGCTCATACGCATACCCTCACCTATGAACTCACGTTGGCGTTCATCAGCTACAAGTTGCAAAAACTCTTTCAGATCTCCATGATACTCAGTCTCATAGTCAACGATACGGTTGCTGCGGAAAGTATTGAGATAACGGTTAGCATCCTCCATGTGACCCAGACGAGCCTCAGCCTCAGCAGCAATGAGATACATCTCTGAGAGACGGAAAGGCTTGCTCATGTTCATGAGGTTGTTGTTACTGCCCGTACGAAGGTTTGAGTTACCTGGGAACTTATTCAAGACGTAAGCCTCATAGTTATTACCCTCTACCTGAAGATTAGAATATTGCTTCAAGAATACATCTGCACGAACATCGCCCTCCTCATCCCAAAGGAGATAAAGAGCACCGTATGTAGGGATATAGTCGGCACGTGTCTCCGACTCACTCACGTATGGAGTAGCATTGCTATTGCCTAATTCCGTAGCACTCATCTGAGGACGGAAGATAATTTCAGTACCCTCGTCACTGGTCCAAAGCTTGGCATAATCATTGATCGTGGTAAGCTTGTACTTACCACTGTTGATGACTGCCTCAGCATACTTGGCAGCATTCTCCCAGTCACCCTTCACAAGGGCTACACGAGCCTGCAAAGCCTGAACGGTTGTAGCATGGATGTAAGCCAAAGTGTTAGCCTCGTCTTTTTCATCCTTGATGCCAGAACGCTCCCAAGTTACAAGCCCATTGTAGGCATCCTCCATATCCTGTTCGACAAGGGTGTATGTAGCGTCCAAGGTAGAACGACGTGGATAGTCCGCAATGTTACCTGTCGGATTATACGTAGTTACCAATGGCATACCCGAAGCTTCCTTAGATGGATCACACTGGGTATATGACTGACAGAAGTGGTCTGCCAACCAGAAATACAAGTAAGCACGTACAAACTGAGACTCTGCCTTATAACGAGCAAAAGCAGCCTTGTCGTTAGCATTGAACAAGTCGCTAACCATCATCTTGTCTGCACGGTCTATGATGGCATTGGCTGTTGCAATGGTAGAATAGCAACCACTCCACATGCTTGACACATCACCATCAGATGGTGTGATGGTACCGTTTGAAAAAGTTCCGATACGATTACCATTGCTGATCAAACCATGGAACTCGTCCATCTGGATGTCAGAGAAGTAAAGCCATGAGCCTGATGTCACACCGCGCATGCTTGTATAGAGAGAATTGCGGAACTGTCGAAGGTCATTTGCGCTCTCTATTGCGGTCTCATCGTCGAGTTGACCATAAGGAGCCTTGTCCATGCTACATGACGAGAATGTCAAAGCACCCATAAGCATCAACGAAAAATATATCTTCTTCATAATCTTTATCTGATAATATTTTAGAATGTTAACTCTGCACCAATCACAAACTGACGGGTGTTTGGATAGTTGAACTGCACCAAGTTCTGGTCTGGTTCAGGGTCATAACCCTTGAACGGAGTGATGGTAAAGAGGTTACGGGCGATACCAAAGACCTTGATGTCCTTGATGTAGCGGATGGCCTGCATCCACTTTCTTGGCAGTGTATACTGCAAGGTCAAGGTCTTCATACGCAAGAAAGAAGCATTCTGCAAGGTGTGGTCGTCCAGGTAGATCTCATAACCGTATGCAGGAATGTCGGTCTCCTGACCTGGATGAGTCCATACATTGAGCATCTTCACACTCTGGTTGTAGGTGGTACCCTGGTTGGCGTTCTTGATGAAGTAATCATCATTGACCATCATGTACTTGCCCGACTGCCAAGCGAAGTCTGCGATAACGCTTAATCCCTTCCATGTGAAGTTGGTACCGAAACCACCAATCCATGGAGCATAACGCTTCTTGCCGAGGAACACAGAGTTGTTAGCCTCATCATAAACCTTGGTGACATTGCCATTCTTATCATACCACATAGGTTCACCAGTGCGGCTATCCACACCCGCATATCTTACATTGTAGAACTCACCATAGGCATGACCTACCTCAAGTTTCATACCTGTACCAGAGAGTACATACTCGTTGCGACCAGCGAAGAGTTCAGTAATCTCATTCTCGTTGTATCCTACGTTGGCTGAAACGGTCCAGCTCATGTCTTTGCGCTTGATGAGGTCTACATTTGCAGTCAATTCAAATCCCTTGTTCACCATGGCACCAATGTTACCCATACCAGAGGTGAAACCTGTCGTCATAGAGTAAGGGATCTCCATCAACATGTCTGAGGTCTTGTTGCGATAGAAGTTGGCATCAACGCTCACACGATTGAAGAGGCTGAAATTCAAGCCGATGTTCAGTTTGCTCACCTTTTCCCAAGTCAACTTGTCGTTGCTTGCCTGTGAGATGTCGATAGAACCCTCACCATTATAGTTGCTTCCAGAGCCGAAAAGTCCGTAGTAATCGTAAGAGCCAGCTCCAGAATCGTTACCAGTGGTACCATAGTTGACACTCAGCGTGAGATCATCCAACCACTTAACATTTCTCAAGAAGTTCTCCTTCTTGGCGTTCCACTTCAAACCAGCCGACCAGAATGTACCCCAACGATGGTCTGGTGCAAACTTAGAGCTACCGTCCCTACGGAGAGATGCGTAAACGAAATACTGCTCCTTGTAGTTATACTCAGCAGTACCAAACAAAGAGTTTGCCACCTCCTCAGAACGAGAATCGGTCTGGTCAGAAGGTGTGATGGTAGTAGCTGTTGTCAGCAACATACGACGAGCATCGGTCTGACCCGTAGAAACGATACCGAAGCTACGACCTCTCTGGATACGAGTCTCCTCACCGAGCAATACGTTGACATAGTGAGGACCAAAGTTGTGACGGTACTCAGCTGTATGAGTCAAGGTGTAAGCATAGTAGCGAGCTAAGCTATGAGATACGCCACCAGTGCGAGCATCTACAACCTGTCCCATAGGGGTAGTGAAAGCATCGTAAGGCAGGGCTGCACGGTCGTTGGTATTGTCATAACCAAACAAAGACTGGAGCGCAGTAACGGTGAAGCCCTCGAATGGGGTCAACTGCTCATTGAGCGACATGTTGAGGGTCACATTCTTGCGATCCTGAGTAGTATTCTTAGACATCCACCAAGGCATGATGATGTTAGAATAGAGCAAAGAAGCAGCCCGATCTCCCTTCACCATATTTCCAGCCTCATCGAAGCTATAATAATAAGGTGTATCGAAAGGCAAAGCCATGCGAGCTGTCACCAATGGGTTGGAAACATAGATGGCTGAGTTATCTGCCCACTGGGCATTCTGGCTATAGCTCTGAACACCAAAGTTGGAACTATAAGACACCTTGAAATACTTGTTCAGACGAGAGTTAATGCGAGCAGACAAGGTGCTACGGCGCATATTAGAGTCCTCAATCAAGCCATCCTGCATGTGATGGTTGAAAGACACGAAATAGTTCATAGTCTGGCCACCACCCTGAAGGGTAGCGTTGACATCGTAAGTAGGAGCCGACTTGCTGATTAGCTCATCCTGCCAGTCGGTGCTGATGCCATACTTGCTCACCAAGTTGCGGATATTGTCGCTAACAGGCTGGCCAATGAGGTCACGGAACTGGATATACTGTTCAGAGTTCATCATCTCCTCACCTGTGCTTGTAGGCGCAGAGATACCATACTGAGCCTTGACAGAGAGCTGTACCGACTCATTGTATTTAGCCTGCTTACTGGTGATTACGATGACACCATTGGCTGCGCGAGAACCATAGATAGAGGTAGAAGCCGCATCCTTGAGCACGGTGATATTGGCAATGTCGGATGGGTTCAATGTTGCGAAGAAAGCGGCGGTGATAGGAGCACCGTCGAGAATGAAGAGAGGCTGGTTGGAAGAACCGATAGAGTTCACTCCACGCAGACGGATGTTGGCAGACTGCGATGGGTCACCAGCACCAGACAAAACAGAAAGTCCTGAAACCTGACCAGCCAAAGCATCGGTAAAGTTAGGTGTAACCACCGTCTCCAGTTTTTTCTCACCGATATTGGAAATGGCACCTACTACAGAGCCCAACTTCTTGGCGGCACCATAACCCGTTACAATGACCTGCTCAAGCATGTGAGAATCAGGGTCCAAAACAACTTGCATCTTCTCAGATGCCTTAACTCTCTTAGATACCATGCCGATGTAAGAGAACTCCAATTCGGAGCCGCTCTTCTCCAGGTCAAGAGAGAAGTTACCATCGATGTCGGTAACTGTACCTGTAGTTGTACCAACAATCTTAACAGATGCGCCGATGATTGGCGATCCATCCTCAGACGAGGTTACAACACCAGAAACGTGAGTTTGTGCCAACGCCATCCCCACGCTCAGGAACAGAGTGGCCATAAACATCATGAGTCTTTTTTTCATTGATCTCTTATTACTTTGTTTAAAAAATGAATATAATAACTTTTTTCTGTACATTCTTTTAATTTTTCTCTCAGTACTTTCTGCTATTCAAATACTCATCCTCTTGAGAGTACTTTTCCAAAAGCGGTGCAAAATTAAACAATCTTTTACTTTTCTCCAAATTATTTCATAAAAATGTTACGTAAAGGTGCATATTTTTTGCATAATTGTAATATTTTTCTCTGACACGACTTCATTTTAAGGCAAATTCCAAAGAAAAAACATATAAGTACTTATTTTAAAAAAAGAGAAGATTCTCATAAAAACAATCAGAATGAGCATCATTCGCTTAAAAAGAGCAGTAATTTTAGAAGACAATATACACTTTTTATTCATTTTTCTTGTGGTTTTCAGAAGAAATAGTTACCTTTGCGCCCGAAAGAGAAAGAAATTAATAATTTTAGGGTTATATTGCTTACAAATGATAAATTGCGATACCTCCCTTTCTTAACATTATATAAAATAAGGTATGAAAAAAGGTTTACTTTTTGCTACTGCGTTATGTATGGCAACCTCTGCCATGGCGCAAACATCTATCGAGACAGCTCTCGATGCACAGACAGGTAAGAACAGTTACCAAGTAGACGGCACAGAATCTCAGTCCATCTACTGGAAGTACACAGCCGACAAGGATTATTTGGCTCAAGTCAGTCCACTTACGGGGCAGCAAAATGTGCCAAATGTCTTCATTGTAGACGGCGATGGCAACCAAGTCAATCTCAGTGGAGCCAGTGCAGGATATCCAAAACAAGTTTATGCCATTAAAAAAGGACAAACCTATTATTTCCAGTATACCAGTATTGGTGAACTCGGCTTCAACCTTGACTTAAAAGAATATGCCAATTATGGCAAGGGCTTGACAGAAGACGCCCCTATCGAGATTAAACTGGGCGAAGATTTGTTCATAGGAAATCCAGAGGACAAAAGTGCTTCATTCTGTTATGCCACTTACAAAGCAGAGCAGACAGGAAAGCTGAAATTCAACCTCAAAGGTTATATCAGTGGTGCCGTAGTCAATGGTGTAAACTACACAGCAGAATATGATAGTCAAACGGGCGGATACATCCTGGCTTTCCCTATAGAAGAGGGCAAAACATATTCAATCAAGTTCAACTTCTACAATGCAGTGATGGCTACTACAGAAATTGCGAAGGTAGTACCTGGTTCTCTCGACACCCCATTCCCTTTGGCAGAGGGCGAGAATACCATACCAGCTGAACAGGGAGAGTATTACTTCACATATCAGGCAACAAAGGCTGGCTATCTCAACATCCAGAGCGATGCCATCTTGCCAGGTGGTCAAGTAAAGGTATACGCAAGCAAATACGACATCACACAAGGCAATGTTGCCGCTTCTTCTGAGACTGGTTCATATAATGTACGCATGCAAGTGCCTTACACTGGTCCAACTTATTATATAGTAATCAATAAGCTTCAGGATACACAGAGCGACGAAAAACTGAATGTCAGCTTAAACGAATTCAAAGCTGGCGAGACAGTCAACAACCCTATAGAGATTTCTGCGCTTCCATCAGAGCAGACACTCCCTGAGGCAAAGGGTACTTATTACTATAGCCTCAACATCCCAGCCAATACAAACAAGTTTGTTGTCATCAAGGCTAACAAGACGGATCTCAATGAGTCTACTTCCGCTATTTTCTATAACAGAAGCAATGGTGAATATGGTGCAGCAACCATGCAGAATGGCGAGATCAAACAGTATTTCGGTGATAGCTATGACCAGACATATATCCTCAAAGTAACCTCTAACGAGGAGGAGCCTCTGAAGTTAAGCATTGCTTATGAGGAAGCAGCCAAGGGCTCCCTGATTACAAACCCAGCCGAGGCTGTAGCTGGTGACAATGATATCATCATCGATGGTACAGAATACTTTACTTATACCGCTACCAAGACTGGCAAACTGACCGTTGAGACGGAACCTGGCGTAACAGTATCATTCCCTAAAGGCACAAATCCTTACGAAGGCGTATACGACTGCATCAACAAGGGTGTAGCGTATTCTATTTCTGCCCAGGCGGGAACCACTTACATCATCCAGGTAGACAACGCACAGAAGGGAACAAGCATCTATCTCGAAGAGTCTGAGTTCAAGGCTGGCGAAGACCGTTCTTTACCTATCGTAATGGATGGTAACACTTATACCCTCACCCAGGATGCCAACAATCTTTGGTTGGAATATGAAGCCAAAGAGGATGGTGTCCTTGATTTCGCATGCGACGTACCTTACAATGGTGGAAGCGAGCGCATCGAGGTCTTCAAGAACGAAGAGCAATATGGCAGCACGATGATGGGCAATGAGACCATTGGTTCAGAAACCAACACTGTATACAAAGGAAAGGTATCCGTGCTAAAAGGCGACAAGCTCTACATCCACTGCATGATCAATAGCTACAAGAACGCAAATGGCGAGAATGGTAGTATCACATTTACTCAACATGCAGCAGAGCCTGGAGAGACTATCAGCACAGCTTTGGTTCTTGAGCGTGGCAATTCCATCAGCGTATCGGGAGCTTCACGCAACACGCCAATCTGGGCAAAGGTTTCACTGCCAGCAGGTACATCCACATTTAGATACAGCAGTTTCTTGGGCACAGAACTATACAACAGTCTGGAGGATGCAGTGAATGGTGTCAACTCTGAGGAAATTCGTCCTAATTATGTACAGCTACCTGACGGAAGTTATGTACAAGAGTTTACTAAGACGATGACTGAAGCTGGTGATATTTACATGAAGTTTACCGCTCAGTATGATGCCTCTGTCACTCTAACCTATTTGGACAACACAGACACAGGCATCTCTAACGTAGAGCTGTTCAACGATGGCAAGGCTGAGATTTTCAAGGCTGATGGAACCAAGGTAAGCGAGATTACCGGTAGTGGTCTCTACATCATCAAGTCTAACGGCAAGACCAAGAAGGTCATGATCAATAAGTAAAATCAGGCAAGGGACAGGTGCTTGCTTCGGGGCAAGCAACCTTCCCATATAGAAAGAATCGGTACAAGTGAGACACAACATAGGTCTTGCTTGTGCCCTTTTTCTTGAAAAGGCAAAAAGATAAAATTATAAACTTTAATATTTAACAATAAAAAACGAGAGAAAATATGAGAGGTCTTAAAAGACTCCTTCTGGCTTCCGTCTTGTGTGCAGGATATGCCCAAACCACTTGGGCTATTGGAGCATATCCCCACCCTATCTTGATGCGACAGCCAGACGGCACCACCTTGATGGTAAGAATACAAGGTGACGAGAATTTCCATTACGTGACCACCACGGATGGATTCCTTCTCCAGAAAGACAAGAAAGGCTATTTCTGCTACGTGGATTACGACTCTAAGAGCCGCAAGACCACCCTTACCAAGCAGAAAGCCCACAACGTAACGGCTCGCTCCGCTAAGGAGGTTGCCTTGCTCAAGAATCTGACTACTGCCAAGGTGGCTACAGCCGAGATTCGTGAACAGGCCAACTTGGTAAGAAAAGGTCCTAAGAAAATTTTGAGCCCTAACGTCGTGGCTCCACAGAAGGCACGTGGTGCTAAGGGGCTGACCAGCGAAGCCGAAGCTGCCAAGGAATCACAGTATCTTGTCATCTTGGTCAACTTCCAGGACAGCGTGATGCGCCACACCCGTGATGACTTTGACAAGTGGCTCAACCAGCCAGGTTACAGTGAAAACGGTGGTACTGGTAGTGTAAAAGACTACTACCGTGACAACTCCATGGGGCAGTTCATCCCTAACTTCCATGTTGTGGGTCCTTACACCCTTTCCCAACCAACCAAGTATTATGGTCAGAACACCAGCGATGCAAGTGCCAGCGATGCCAACCCACGTGAGATGGTAAAGGAGGCTGTAAATCTTGCCAAGGCAGATAACCCAGACCTCGACTTCACCCAGTTTGATAACGATGGCGATGGCGTGATGGACAACTGCTATGTCATCTATGCTGGCTATAGCGAGGCAAGTACAGCCAACGATGACGACATCTGGCCACACAGCTGGTATCTGGATGGAGATTTCAAGGTAGATGGCATTCAGATATACGACTACTCATGCTCTGCCGAGTTGGTAGGTATGCCAGGTGCCCCAGCCGTTCCATCTATGGACGGTATAGGTACCTTCACCCATGAGTTTGGACATGTACTTGGTCTCAAGGACCAGTATGACACCGACAGCTATACCAATGGTAATGGCATCGACCCAGGCGACTACAGCCTTTATTCATCAGGCAGTTACCTCAACAACAGCCGTACCCCAGCCGGTTTGATGGCATTCGAGCGAATGCAGCTTGGCTGGATGAAGGAAGGCGAGGACATCGTAGAGGTAAAGAACCCAGAGGACGTAACCCTTCCAAGCGTAGCCCATAACAAGGCACGTTTCATCAACTGTCAGCCAGACCGCAAGCCTGGCACAGGCATGGAGTGGTTCATCCTCGAAAACCGCCAGCAAGAAGGTTGGGACAAGTATATCCCTAACCATGGTTTGCTCATCACCCACTACGACTACACCGATGAAATGGTAGAGAAGTGGTGGAGCCAGAACGGTCCTAACAACAGTGCCCAGCACCGCTGTATGTACATCATGGCAGCCGATGGCACTGACGACACAACCTCTCGCAAGGGCGATACATACCCTGGCACCACAGGCAACACATCATTTACCGATACAACAACCCCAGCCGCCATCAACTGGGCTAATGAGGGTGTAAACGTGCCTATCACCAACATCAAGGAGGAAAACGGGAACGTACTCTTCCAAGTAAGTGGCGGTACCAGCAAGTGGAACTTTGTCAAGACCAATGCACCAGAGGACATCCTCGACACCTCAGCCACCTTCAAGGCTAACGTGGAGAGCCATGATGCTGATATAGAGGAGGTAGGTTTCTGTTGGAAGGAAGGCTCATCAGCCATTCCTACCCTTGATGACAAAGCCCAGGATGGTGTAACAGGGCAGGTCAAGGCTACAGACATCAACAACCCTATCTGCTCAGTCAAAGGTCTCAAGCCAGCCACCACATACAGTGTGGCATCCTATATGAAGATGAGTGACGGCAAGGTGGTATACGGATCTCCTATCCCATTTACCACAGAGTATGCATACGCCAATGTAACTCTCGACAACCCATTCTATAGCAACTTCCTCGATTGGACAGACAACCAGCCTAATGGATGGGAAATCATAGATAACAATGGTGATGGAAGCACTTGGGTACAAGACCAGAGTGCCAATGCCATCGTCTACTCATTCAACTACTGGAACGACGCAGACGACTATCTCATCTCCAAGCGTCGCATTCATGTGCCAGAGAAGGGAACTCTCTTCTTCACACGTGGTGTTACCGAGACCACTGGCATCGAAGACCTTGAGGTACTGGTATCTACCAAGACCAGCAAGAAGGATGACTTCCACCTCGTAAAGCGTTTCTCTATTGCCGACCACTTCGGCGAGCAGCACATGGAAGAGGTTGACCTCAGCCAGTTTGCAGGCAAGGACATCTACGTAGCTTTCCGCGTTTGCTCAGAGAAGATGCAGAACGACCTCTGGCTCTGGAACGTATTGATAACCCAGAAGCTTGATACACCACAAAACGTGAAACTGGAGCGTACAGCCGACGATCAGCTGACAGCCTCATGGAGTCCTGTAGAAGGTGCCGACAACTACTACCTCAGCTTGAGCAAGGAGACCAGCGCCCCTAACGAGCAGAATATCTTCACCCCAATCGACTTCTATCAGGACGTTAAGGGTGACGTAACACTCGGCACTGGTAGCATCTGGTTCAAGAGTTCTGGATCAGTAACCCTAAAGGATTGTCCAGAAGGCATCAAGGACTGCAAGTTCGTAGTAACCACATCTGGTCCTATAGGTACTTCAGAGCTTATCGTTGAAGGTACAGAGGATGGCAAGACTTGGAACACCATCGGTAGCAAGGTAACTTTGAGCTCTTATGACTCAGAAGGACAGGAAGGTGACTACGAGACTTACCTGAAGGACAAGAACTACAGACAGTTGCGTTTCAAGTTCACTCACGGTGGTCGCTCTGGCCGCATCAAGTATCTCACCATCAAGTATAATGATGGTAAGGTATGGGAAGACTTGGCTGCAGGTGCCGTATACAGTGGCACATCTATGCCTATCCACAACAGTGAGGAAGGCGAGTTTGACGATGGCAAATACCGCGTCTGGGTGGCAGCCGGAAGAGAGAACATCTACTATGATGAGTCTGCGCCAGCCTATTACCAGTATTCTCCAAGCACCTCTATCAAGGATGTGATCGAAAACACAGGCATCTCCATCGAGATGACCGACGGTGGCATCCAGTTAGAAGGTCTCAAGCCAGGCTATAGCGTAAGCTGCGCATCAGCCTCTGGCGCAGTGCTCTTCCATGGCACAGCACAGGGCGAGAGCCTCAGATTCGACACTGCAGGCATGAGTGGCATCGCCATCATCACTGTAAACGGCGATGGCAACAGCTACCGCAGAAAAATCATTATCAAGTAAACATTCGCATCAAAAACAGAACATATAAAATATGAAACGTATCAAATATTCAGCCGTAGTTCTCGCTGCACTGACCTGTTGTGGCGCCCTCTGGGCATCGGTCGCAGCACTGAACAATGGCAAGAAGGTTGACAACGGTGAGAAGGTGCGACCATCCGAAAACTTCTTGGCACAGGCTAAGAAAGCCCCTGTCGTAAGATATGCCAAGATGAACGTGGATGGCAACGCCGACGGTGTGCCTTACGGTCTCAGCTTGATGAGCGTAACCGACAGAACCGTGAAGTTGAGCTGGATCTCACCAGAGAAGACCGATGGCTATTTCGATGACTTCGAGAACCATCAGGACTTCGTCATCAACTCTGCCGGCAACATTGGCTGGTCATACATCGATGGTGATAATACCAACACCTATACATGGCAGGCTTGTAAGTTCCCTACCCAGGGCGACAAGATGGCATTCGTAGTGATGAACCCATGGATGACTACACCAGCAGTCAACGAGAACCCTAACTACCAGCCATACTCTGGCCATAAGATGCTCGTAGACTTCAGTTCTATCGACGACAAGAACAACGACTACATCATCTCCCCAGAGTTGAACTTCGACCAGGACTTCCAGGTTAGCTTCATGGCTCGTAGTTACAAGGTGGCAGACGGCTATGCTGCCGAACGCATCCGTGTGGGCTACTCTACCACAGGCAAGCGTCCATCCGACTTCACCTATGTGAACGATGGACCATACGTAGAGCTTCCTGCCGCATGGACATTGGTTAAGTACAACATCCCAAAGGAGGCTAAATATGTAACCATCAACTGTATCTCAGAAAATGGTTTCATGCTCTTGATGGACGACCTCTTCATCGGTACCAACAAGGTACGCCCAGGTTCTACCGCCAACGCCAAGCAGCTTGCTGCTGCCAACCCTGTGGTAGGATTCAACGTATACCGCAATGGCGAGAAAATAACCGAGGCTCCTGGTGATTCAGTTCGTTTTACCGACCAGGTGCCTGACTATGGTGACTATACCTATACCGTAACAGCTGTTTATCAGAACGGTCAGGAGAGTGCACAGAGCGAGCCTTTGCAGGTGAACGTTCCAGACATCCGCACCTTGCCTTTCGAGGATTCATTCGATGACTGGACTCTCGGCGCAGACAAGTGGAGCACACAAATCTTCGGCAAGGAAGAGGAGTCTCATTGGTCTATAGACTATTATGAGTATGGATTGGTTAATCCATGTGCTACCTATAAGTGGTCGGCATCTACTAATTACGATGAGGCGTTGATGACCCGTGAGCTTCACACCTTAGACCGTGCCAACACCGCACTCCGCTTCAAGCTCAAGTTGCGCAACAGTCAGCAGACCAACGTAGACTATCTCGAAGTAGAGGTCAGTTCAGATGGTGGCAAGACATGGGATGCCTTCGATTCTTTCGACAACTACTCAGGTGCCTTCGACTGGAAGGTGTGCCAGTACTATGACTTGGGCGAAGTGCTGAACAGCGACCTCTTCCGTGTTCGCTTCCGCGCTCATGGCAAGGATGCCAAGTGGATCAACTATTGGTATGTGGACGACGTAAAGATCTGGAACCCAGTATGGGCAAAGGGTTCTTTGAGCGTATCTACCCCAGACGGCGTAGCATCTCGCTGCCCAGTGACCTTGACAGGTGACAATGGTACCATCATTGAGGAAACTACCGACAGCAAGGGTAACATCTCATTCGACCAAATCGAGGAGGGAACCTACACCGTCAGCATCAAACTCGATGGTTACAGTGAGTACACTGGCACTTGGACCGTCAAGAAGGGTGAGAACAATCAGCTCAAGGCAGAGCTTACCAAGCCAAAGGCAGAGTTCTCTACCAATGAAGTTAGCGCAGACCTCGAGGCAGAGTCAAGCATCACCAAGAACTTCAAGCTCTCCAACCCTGGCACAGGTCTTCTCACCTGGTATCTCAGAGAGAACGTAAAGCCTGGCTCTGGTAGCGATGTCAACCGCTGGAAGACGATGCCATCCTTCAAGACATCTGGTGACTTGCAGCAGTCAGTAGCCTTCGATGGACAGTATTACTATACCACCTCTTCCATCGAGTTGGGCAAGTTCTGGAAGTACGACAAGAACTTTAACCTCATCGAGCAGTTCTCTATTCCAGAAATGTACTATAAGCTTTATGACATCACATACGATGGCCGTTACTTCTACGGTAGTGACTGGGCTAACCGTCTCTTCGTACTCGACTTCGACCACCGCAAGATTGTGAAGATCATCAATATCTCCAGCGAGAGCGATCTGAAGATCACCCACTGCTCTTACGACCCAGTGAACGATGGTTTCTGGATTGGATCATTCACCACCATCGGTCTCATCGACCGCAACGGTAGATTCATCCGTAAGCTCGCTAACATCACAGCCAACAACTCTGCAAGCATCTATGGTTCTGCCTACGATGGCGTAAGCCCTGGCGGTCCATACCTCTGGTTGAGCGATATGACAACAGAGTCGGACGATAAGCTCGACAAGATTCAGATTCAGCAGTACGACATCACCAAGGGTGTATTGACAGGCGTCAAGCACGTCCTTACCGATGCTCCTGGCTATGTATTGGGCAATACCTCTTCAGGTGCCAACTATGTTTGTGGTCTGTTCTCATCTATGGACATTGTACCAGGTCAACTTACCTTGATTGGTTCTCTCATGCAGAGTCCTAACTTGATTTTCCGCTATACGCTCGCCGAGGCTAACCAGTGGTTGAACATCACCCCTAAGCACGGCACTCTGAATGGCGGCGAAGAGCAGGAGTTCAACGTAGTGTTCGATGCCTTGCAGGCACAGAAGGGCGACAGCTACGAAACCACTGCTACCCTCTTCACCAATCCAGAGACAGACCCTCAGGAAATCAGCTTCAAGCTCAATGCCACAGCTGAGTCTTCTACCCCACGTCCACAAAGCGTGAAGGCTACCCCTGGTAGTGCTTGCGTCAACCTGACTTGGGACAAGGGCAATGGTTCTGCCACTGCCACATCTTATAATGTATACCGCAACGGCGTGAAGGTGAACGCAGAGCCTATCAAGGAGATGCAATATACCGACAACAAGCTCATCTACGGTTCATACAGCTACCAGGTTACTGCTCTCTACGGCGACAAGGAGAGTGCTAAGAGCGATTCTGTAGTAACATTCATCAAGGATGGTGCCCAGTATTATGCTCCTATCAACGTGACCTCAAACATCATTGGCAACAAGGATGTTCACCTGACATGGGATTCACCTCTTGCCAACGCAGAGAAGAACAGCACCATGACTTGGGGCAACGGCACACATGCCGACGAGCTGGGTCTTTCTGCTGGTGGCTATTACTTCGTAGGTTCTAAGTGGGAGGCTGCCGACTATGCGGCTAACCGCAACAAGAAGGTAACATCCATGTCCATCCAGTTGGTCAACACTGTAACCTACATGGCTGCTCGCATCTACAAGGATGGCGAGATTATCTACAGCCGTCGTTACAGAGGCGACATCAAGTATGATGGTTCCTTGACTGAGGTTCCTATCAGCAGCGATATCACCCTGGAGCCAGGCCATGAGTATATCTTTGCCTTCCAGTTGATGAACGATGCCGACGTGAACCCTGTAGCCATGGACAATGGCAAGCCAGTAAACGGCAAGGGTAACTTGCTCTCCCTTGATGGTAAGAGTTGGTTCACAGCAGCAGAGTCTGCCATCGATGGAAACTTCAACATCAATATCAACTTGGAGCCTAAGGCTGGCAGCGCAGAGGAGGCACCAGTAGGCTACAACATCTATCGCAACGGTGTAAAGGTGAACAGCTCAGTCATCAAGGCTCAGAGCTTCGATGAGGAGTTGACCGAACAGGGAGTTTACAACTATACTGTTACATCAGTATATGCCGACGGTGGTGAGAGTGGTCAGAGTGCCATCACCAACGTAGAGGTATACGACAACAGCAAGAAGAACACTCCACATCACCTCAACGCAACCGTGGAGCGCAACCGCAACGTATCTATCCGCTGGGACAACCCTACTCTCCATGAGCAGACTATTCCAGCCGACCTCGCAGTTCGCCCAGTGACTACAGATGATAGCTGCCCAGAGTACATCAACTCATTCGAGGGAGCCAAGTCATCAATGGCTATCGCAACAGACGGCAAGTACATCTACACCAGTATCTATGCAGACAATGGCGCCATCGAGAAGTACACACTCGACGGACAGAAGGTACAGGGCTATGTGGTAGATGGTATCGACGGCATACGTAACCTGGCATACGATGGAGAATATCTCTATGCAGGTGACTACAGCAACAACATCTACAAGATCAACCCAGAGACCATGAAGGTGGTTGAGACCATCGCCATCTCTGAGTACTCTCGCCACTTGGCTTACATCCCAACATTGAACAATGGCAAGGGTGGATTTGAGACCGGTGACTGGACCACCAGTATCTATATCGGCAAGGACGGTAGCAAGATAGGCGAAGGTCCTACATACGCAGGTGCAGCTGGTACAGCCTACTATGATGGCAAGATCTATGCCTTCGAACAGGGCAACAGCGAGAATGCATACACCATCGGTATCTACGACATGAACACAGGCAACAAGGTAGGCAAGCTCGACATGGGCAAATATCTTGAGCTGAAGGACATCGAGTCTTACAAGGCTGGTGGTATGTCTTCATTCACTGCACCAGACGGCTTAACCTATATGCTCTTGGCATTGCAGCGTCAAGATTATCCTACCAAGTTTGTCATCCTCGACATGGGTGGCTTGAAGACAGTGGCTGGATACAACATCTATCGCAACGGCGAGAAACTCAATAAGGAGCCTCTCACACGCCGTTACTTCGAAGAGACATTGACGAATGCAGGAACTTACTTCTACAGTGTAAAGACCGTATATATCGACGGCACAGAGTCAGAGATGTCAGATGCTACAGACGTAACCATCTTGCAGGCTGGCACTGCCAAGGTACCAGAGAGCGTGAAGGCGACCCAGGCATCTTATGGCTACAACGCCATCATCTCATTCAAGGACCCTTACATGTATCAGAATGCAGCTGAGGTCAACTCATTCGAGACCGAGGCAGACGGTACAGAGGTTAAGAACGAGGAAGGCGAAAGCACCAACTGGACCGTAAGCACAGACGCTGCCTACGATGGCACCAAGGCTATCACAGCAGCAGAGAAGAAGGAAGCATTCGGCATCTTCAAGGCTGAGGGCATGAAGTATATTCGCATGGCTGTCAAGAACGCAGACGACCACAAGGGCAACGGTACCATCGGCATCAGTTACTCTACTGGTGGTGACCATCGTGACAACTTCATCCGCCTGAACACCTACACCACTAACGAGGCATGGCAAGACGTACTCTGCGAATTGCCAGAGGGTACTGAGTATGTAGCCATCACCAAGGCTGAGGGCAACCCAGCTCAGTATGTAGACAACATAGCCTTCTACAAGGAGGCTCCAACCACCGATTGCTACGGATTCTACATCTATCGCAACGGTGAGAAGCTCAACGAGGAGCCAGTACAGGGCATCTCTTACGTAGACCATAACCTGCTCCAAGGTGACTACACCTACCAGGTAGGACTCATCACAAAGCTATCAGCAGAGAGTGAGCCTTCAGCAGCAGTAGCCCTCCCAGTATACTATGACAATGGTAGCTTGGCTCCAACCAACCTCCGTGTGGAGGAGACAGCAGAGGGCAGAAACCTCACCTGGCAGACTCCTGCCCTGGGCGAGCCTATCTATCTGCGTTGGCACGACGGCAGCTGCTATGATGCTGGTGGACAGCAGAACGGTGGCGCATTCTTCGCAGGTGCCAACTGGTTTGCCGAGGACTTGAAGGACTATAGCAACTTGCAGTTGAGCGATGTGGAGGTTTACATCAACCAGGTACCAGACGCTCTGTATCTCTTGGTATATCAGAACAACACGTTGGTTCGCCAGCAGTTTGTTCCAACATTGAAGCAGTACTCATTCAACACCATCCACTTGGAGGAGCCATTGCAAATCGACCCAAGCAAGAACATGCGTGTGGCTGTCTACGTAGAGCACAACGAGATCACCGTACCTCTGGGTTACGACCGTGGTCCAGCTCGCAGTGGACGTGGAGACCTCTACTCTTCTGATGGTATCACATGGAGCACCATGAGCGATTCTGGTTCAGACATAGATGCCAACTGGAACATCTCCATCGGTCTCAGCCCATACTCAGCAGACGGCACACTCAAGGCTAAAAAGCAGGGGGAGACAGCGGCTCAGAAGTTGATGTTCGCTCCTAAGGCTGTAGCATCTAACGCTGCATCCATGAAGGTGGCTAAGGTCTTGATACAAGAGATCTCTGAAAAGAATGCCTTCTTAGGTTACAACGTTTACATGAACGGCGACAAACTCAACGAGAGCATGATTCAGGGCAATGCTTACACCGACAACAGCGATGTGAAGGCAAACTATTTGGAATATCAGGTAGCAGCCGTTTACTCTAAGACCGGTGAGAAGTTCTCTAACAAGGTAACTCTCATGACAACTGGCATCAATGACGTAGAGAGCCAGCAGATGAAGGTTGAGATTGTAGGCAACACCTTACGCATCACAGGAGCACATACTGGCGACAAGATTGCTGTTTATGCTCTCGATGGAAAGACAATACTCGAAGACAAAGTTGAAGATACCTACATTCAAAATGTGTCCCTGTCTGCTCTGAATACAGGCACATATATTGTTAAGGTAGGCAAATCCAACTTTAAGGTTTGCGTATCTCACAAGTAAAGATTAGAAAAGCTTGTTGAAAGGAAATTCTACAAGCCAATATAATAACTAAAAAAGACTGTTTTCTCATTGATTGGAAAACAGTCTTTTTTAGTTATTATATTATAGTAAGTCCAAAACCTTAATAAAATTATAAAAATATATAGCCCCCGAACATTTCACAATGTCCGAGGGCTTTTTCTTTACTCTTAAACCTAAAAAAATCAACTTTACCTTTAAAGATGTAACCTAAAAAAATTCAGTTTATAAAAATCTACTAAACTAAAATGTATGTTTCTAATAAATTTTATCTTGGCAAATTGAATGCCTTTGTCATCTCAGCCATTTCCTCCTGGCTCATGCCATCAGGCTCAAAGCCCATGCACTTAGAGTCAATGTAGATCTTGGCACTCTTTGACAATACGTCTATTTGGTCGAAGGCATCCATCACGTCCAAGCCCTTGGCAAAGACACCATGCTTCTCCCACATCACTACGTCGTAGTCTTCAAGTTCCTTCAAAGTTTCCTCAGCCAACTTCAAGCTGCCTGGCAACTGATAAGGAACGATACCCAAGCCGAGCGGACAGAAAGCCTTGGTCTCTGGAATCATACTCCAAAGAAGATTACTCAAAACATCCTTGCCCATGAACTTCTTGTTATGGCTCATGGCAATCAACTCAATAGGATGAGTGTGAACTGTAGCCTTATAGTTAGAGCCCTTCTCGATGAGACGAGCGTGAACGCTCAAGTGACTTGGAAGCTCAGAAGTAGGCATCACTGGATTGTCTGCGATGATGACATAACTTGCGCAATCATCCAAGATGCGAATGATAGAGCCATTATCCATTGGCCAACGAGCCAAGTCGCGCATTCTCTTTCCTGTACCTTTGCAGAAGAAATAACAACCTTTCAACGCTGGCAAAGCTGTACCAATCTGCTTCACCTCACTGATAGCAGGCAAAGACTTGATTTCATCATCCACCAAATCAGTGATGTTGACGGTGATATTACCACCATTACGCTCTGCCCAACCATTCTGCCAGAGATAACCAGCAACTTCTGCTATCTTGTCGACCTCCTTCTTCAAGGCTGGACGACCTTCCAATATGCTATTCATTTTGATTTTGTTTTTAGTTTTAAATTCTGGTGCAAAATTAATCAATTATTCAGTTGCTTTTCTCTACTTTTTGGCAAAACATCTTTCATTTTTGTACTATTAGCTTTTTTTGTAATGAAGAAAAGAAGTAGTTATCAGTTTTTTAACTATCTTTGCAAAGGTTATCAACCTATACATTATTAATATATATAAATTGACAACTTAAAAACCTTTGAAATAATGAGCAAACTACAAAAGAAAAAAGTCTTAGGGTTTTCCTTTGCCTTGGCTTTATTGTCAGCGGCAAACGGATATGCACAAATCCTGCCCACACCTACACAGGAGGCTAAACCTGGTGTAAGATGGTGGTGGTTAGGATCTGCCGTGGACCAAGAGAACCTAAAATGGAATCTCGACGAATACGCCAAGACAGGTGTTGGCGCAGTCGAGATTACTCCTATCTACGGCGTTCAAGGCAACGATAAAAATGATATTCCTTATCTCTCCCCAAAATGGATGGATATGCTCCAATTTGTGGAGAAAGAAAACAAACAAGTGGGCATAGAGACTGACATGGCTACCGGTACGGGATGGCCTTTCGGTGGTCCTTGGGTACCTATCAGCGAGGCGGCATGCAAGGCAGTCTTCGTAGACACAATCGTGGACATCAAACAGAAACTGATGGACATCAACTTCAATGTGCCTGCCAAGGAACGTGCTTTCGCCAAACTGAAAGTAATCAAAGCCTACCCTGTGGAAGGCGAGAAAAAGAAAAAACGTGTCATTGCGCTCTATGAGAGCCGTACCCGGCAGAAAGTAAAGCGTGCCGCTCCTGGTGGTGAGGGATATGTCATCGACCACTTCGACTCTACCGCCGTGGCTAATTACTTGGCACATATCGATAGTGCCTTCGTGGCATCGAAGACCCCTTATCCGCATACCTTCTTCAACGACAGTTATGAAGTATACGGAGCCAACTGGACCCCTACACTTCTCACTGAGTTTGAGAAGATGCACGGATATAAGTTGCAAGACAAGTTCCCTGAGTTCTTGGATGGTGATGCCGTAGTCGTCAGTGATTATCGCGAGACTTTGGGCGACATGCTGTTGCATAATTTCACGGAGCAATGGACCAAGTGGGCACATGAGCGAGGAGCCATCACCCGCAACCAGGCACATGGTTCACCAGCCAACCTCATCGACTGTTATGCCGCCGTAGACATTCCTGAGATAGAAGGATTCGGTCTCACCGACTTCGGCATCAAGGGATTGAGAAAGGACCCAGGAATGACACGTCCTAACTTCAGCGACCTGAGCATGTTGAAATATGCACCTTCCGCAGCACACATCACTGGAAAGAAATATACATCCAGCGAGACCTTCACTTGGCTCACCGAGCACTTCAGAACCTCCCTAAGCCAGATGAAGCCAGACATGGACTTAATGTTCTGCGCTGGCGTCAACCACATGTTCTTCCATGGCACCGCTTATTCTCCTAAGAACGACCCATGGCCAGGATGGAAGTTCTATGCCTCCATCGACATGAGTCCGACAAATAGCATTTGGCGTGATGCACCCGAACTGATGAAATACATCACCAATTGCCAGACCTACCTGCAATGGGGAAAGCCAGACAATGACTTCTTGGTTTACTTGCCTGTAAGAGACATGTGGCGCAACGACACCAAGAACTGGCTGATGCAATTCGACATCCATAGCATGGCGAAGAAGGCACCTGAGTTTATCAAGGTAATCCTTGACATCGACAAGGCTGGATTCGACTGCGACTATATCAGCGACCAGTATCTCCGCACTTGCACCTACAAGGATGGCATGATAGAGACAGCCGCTGGCACTCGCTACAAAGGCATCATCATCCCTGGCAACAACATCATGCCAAGTGATGTCATCCAACACATCTCCGACCTCAAGGCACAAGGTGCAAAGATTATCAAGGGCGACAACACAGAAGCCATGACGCAAGCTGCACGTCCAGAGTTGATGAAGAAGCAATTGGGTCTGAAGATGATTCGCCGCACCAACAGTATCGGTCATCATTACTTCATCGCCAATCTCACCGACCACGACATCACGTCTACCGTAGCTTTGGCTACAACCGAGGGAAATGGCATCTGGTACAACCCTATGACTGGCGAATACGATGCCGCCAACATCAGCGGCAAAGGTATCGTCCTGAACCTAAAGAGTGGAGAAAGCCGCATCCTCATCACCTCCAACAAACCAGTTAGCGAATGGGGAGTCAACAGCGAAATTGCTGCTATTGCAAAGCAAGTAAAGACAACCGTTAGCAGCAAGAATGCATCCACAGGAAGTCAAGCCATCGACCTAACAGGCAACAACTGGACACTCTCTTTCATAGAAGAGCAACCTAAGGTAGGGCAAACCTTCAACCTACAAGGTTTAAAGACATGGGAAAGCCTCAGCGACAGTGCCAAGGTAACCATGGGCACAGGCGTATACGAGACTACCTTCAAGCTTTCAAAAGATGACGCCAAGCAATCTTGGAGCATCGATTTGGGGGATGTCCGTGAGAGTGCCAGAGTCTATATCAATGGCAAGTACATCGGTTGCGCATGGGCTGTACCTTATATCCTCAACTGCAAGGATGCCTTGATAAAGGGCAAGAACACCATCCGCATCGAGGTAACCAACCTGCCTGCAAACCGCATCGCAGAACTGGACCGACAGGGAGTGAAATGGCGCAAGATGAAGGAAATCAACGTAGTGGACATCAACTACAAGAAGACCACTTACGCCAACTGGCAACCAGTGCCAAGCGGTTTGAACGGAAGCGTGAAGTTAATCAAAAATTAAAAAATCTTTTAAGAAATCAACAAGCAATAACGACTATCAGACATTAATAACAATGAAGAAACTAATCTTATCAACTATCTGCATGCTTTGCGGCATCACATCGATGTCAGCACAAAGCGCATTGCAGAAAGAAATCTTAGAGGTGTCTCATCGCACCAACAACTACTTCATGGCGAAGTATAGCGACCCTACCATCGACACCTACGTGA
>SAMEA104315437__coassemble_318_pt1 | contig 28672 bp, 33 predicted proteins | sample SAMEA104315437__metabat2_high_PE_043 | metagenome-assembled genome bin SAMEA104315437 (sample SAMEA104315437) | gut metagenome | biome: Monkey gut; feature: monkey-associated habitat; material: faeces | place: China | collected 2013 | reverse complement strand
ATGCACGGTTCTTGAAGGGGAAAGCGGGGGTAACCCCGCAGACCTACTTAGAATAAAACGCAAAGATATGATAAGAAATTTAATTGGACCTCCTGTTACAGGAGCAGACTTTATCGGAAGAGAAAGAGAACTCTCTGACGCTTGGAAAGCCATAGAAGATACTAACTCACTTCTTCTTGCTTCGCCAAGAAGAATCGGAAAATCCTCTTTTGCCATGATGCTTGCCCAGAAAGCAGAAGCACAAGGTTGGAATGCTCTTTATCTTGACTTGCAAGGATTGAAAGATGAAGGAGACTTCATATCCCTTCTCATCAAGAAACTTAATAAGATAAAGGAAAAGAACTCCATCATTGAACTTACCAAAAATAAAATCCATGCCCTTCTATCAACCATCAAAAAAGTTGATGCCTTTAAGATCACTTTGGAGTTCCAAAAGAATCCTGAGGACTCTTACGAGAAACTGACCAAAGCCTTCCAACTGCCACAAAGGACATTGATAGTCATTGACGAGCTGGTTTTGTTTTTGCAGGAGTTAACCCAAAAAGGCAGCATCGACAGAGCCGAGAACTTTCTCAACTGGCTAAGAAGCATCAGACAGAAAGAAGCAAAAAAGGTATCTTGGGTATTCTGTTCATCCATCAGCATACATGGTTTTGTCTCACAAAACAACTTGACATATACCATTAATGACGTGGCACCTTTCAACCTTGGTGAAATGACAATGGAAGAAGCAACTCTTTTGCTTAAAAGCCTCGATGAAAGTTACGGAACAAACCTTTCAGACTATGATATTCAATACATTCTGAAAAGAATAGAATGGAAACTCCCATACTTTATTCAGCTTTTCTTCAATAAACTTGTCAGCAACAAGGAGAGAAACAATGGGAAAGGGTTAGAAGAAAACTGCACCATGATATTCCACGAAATCATCCAGGAACATGAATTGGATACATGGAGTGAGCGACTGGCAGCCTATGGTGCTGACGAGAAAGCCGCCCGTACACTGCTAAGTTATTTGTGTCAACCAGACCATAAGTCAGAAAGAAGTTTCTTAGAAGAGGTCATAAAAGATAAGATTCCAGAACAAGCAGATGTGAAGGAGAAATACGCAGTCATCAAAAGAATGTTGGAAACAGACGGCTACATTATCCAAGATGAAAATGGCATCCATTTCCGCTCACCTATTATTAGAGAATTTTGGTTTAATCGCTACATACAATAATGGAGTACTTCGATTTTATTAACAAAGATACATATAACACAATCCTTGATGGCATCAACCGCGAGACACATAATAGCATTCCTCAGTGCTATTATGTGTCTGGTGACATGGGATATGGAAAGACGACCTTGCTGCACCGATTAGGAAATGCCATCAACAATAATTTATTCCAACCCATATGTATAGATTGTATCCTAAATCCGATTGCCAATGAGGAAAAACTTGAAGAAATCCTCCAAGGAATCATATCCGATAAGAGAGTTGTCTTTCTGCTTGACAATGCCCATTACCTCTTGGAGAATTGGCCAAGCAATGAACTCGCCAAACTCAGAGCCTTGATTTACAATCCTGAGGCTCCAATCATCGTATTCGCCGGAAAAAGAGTTACAAGGATATTTACTGATTATTCAGCCCCCTTGTATAATTCTGTCTTACTTCTTTCCCTCAACACCTTGACGGAAAATGACCAGACAGCACTGATAAAAAGTATATGCAAAAGAGGATTACAAAACGTTCAACAAATAAACAAAATAGCAAATTCTTTAGAGCCATCTATCCTCATCATGACGCTGATTTTAAGAGCCGTAGAAAAAGGGTATCAGAAAGAAGAATACATCAAAAGAGAAACTCTATCCTACTTTAATTTGGCTTATGAAAATTTGCTCGTCTCGCTAAGCCCTAATCAACTTCTAATAGTCGTGGCTTTGCTGAAAGCAAAATCATCCTGTCTCTTGTCAGACATCGTGAAGGAAACTGGTCTTAAATCAAGTGACATTACCCCACAAATTAAAAGGCTAGAGGAAAAGAACTTGATAGAAATCATCAAATGGAAGCCAAAGAAAAGCTTATACCAAATTAAGTCAAAAATATTCAAGGAATGGTACAAACTTCAAAGCACCATATCCTAAAGATGATGATACGCATAGATATAACAAAACGCCATCCCGATATCAGTAACAAGAAAAAGAGGGAGCACACCACTCCCTCTAACTGATTCATCTATTTACCGCTTCTTTCCGCTTCCTCCACCAAGTCCAAGGTCTCTTGGTTTTCTTGAATGGTGAAAAACTCGTCACCATTTGCCCAATTCTGCCCCAATATGTATAGGTAGAAGGCTTCCTCAATATTGAGTCCGTCCGCTTTCACACTGGCAAGCAGCTCACCCATGCAAACATCCCCCTCATGGTACATTTCCTTTAGTTTGGAGAAATCCACCTTCTCCTTGATGCCATTCTCACTCACATAACTACTGGCAGCTTGCTTCAAAATATAAAGCATCACCTTCATCTTTCCCAAAGAAGAAAGTTCCTCATCAAAGGGAACAACTTGGTGAGCGTAACACTTGACAAAGGAAAATCTTGCCTTGGTCAAGTCAAGCTCCACCTCCACATGATAGGAATCACCATCCTCGTCTTTCTTGCAATCCGTCACAATTCCATAGCAGTCCTTTCCCAAGAAAGACTCTCTTGCCACATGAAAACCATCAAACTCAAAAACTTCCATTCTGTCCATACTTGTCTAATTTAAATTCTGTGAAACTTTCCCCAAGCCTGCAAGGTATCTTTCTTGCAAGCATCTTGATACACTCTTTCTATTTTCCTAAAGATGCGCTGAAACTCCCTTGGCGTAGTAGATAGGGCTATGCGCCTCCCCAAATAAAGCTGCTCCCCCACCTCATGGCTTTCCCATGTGCATCGAATCATGCCCTCGTCCGTGGGCTTGCAACCAAGATATACTCCCTTGATGCCGGTGACTTTCCTCCACCTCAAAGGATAGGGGCAATAGATAGACCAAGCATCGGGTGCATCCTTTGCGCTCTGTCTTTCATCGTGATATAAACGTACTTTCATCCTATATAGCATTTGAAGTGGAGAGGTGGTTAGCCTCTCCGTTACCTTATTATAACTTTCCCTTGTCATGGTAAGAGTAAAAACTCCCATCCGTGATTATCACATGGTCCATGAAGAAGATGCGCATGATTTCGCAAGCTTTCATCACCTGCGTGGTGAGATTGTCATCCTGCTTGCTCGGCTGTGGATTGTTTGATGGATGATTGTGCGCTACCGCCAATATCGTGGCATTGTTCACAACCACCTCCCTCATGATACTTCTTATGTCCACCGCCGTCTCTGTGATTCCTCCGTGGCTCATAGGTACGTGCTTGATAAGCTTGAAGTTTTGGTTCATCAAAAGTATATGGCACTCCTCTACGTCCAAGTCTCTCACAAATGGAAGAAGAAAATTGTAAATCGCCAAGCTGCTGCCCAAATCGGGACGTTCCTCTCGATTTTCAATATTGTACCTCTTGCCAAGCTCGATGGCTGCCTGAAGTGCTATCGCCTTGGTGTCCCCGATGCCTTGAACCACTTGCAAGTCCTCCACTCTCGCCTTGGCTATATTGCGCAAGCGTTCATCCATCACATTGAATATCTGGCGTGCCTGCTCCACGTTCTTCTGGGTTCCTGTCCCGATGATGAGTGAAATGAGTTCCACTGTGGTCAAGTTCTCTAGTCCATTGTTATATGCCTTGTACTGGGGATGCTCCTCCATACAAAAGCCCGAAAAATTCTGTCTCATATCTACCAATTTTAATGAATACTCAAAAATTTATTCTGGATTTCCTGAAACATCAGCCTTTTTCAAAGCTCCTGAAGTTTTGGGGAGAATCCGAGTTTTTTTTAGCATTCCGGCATAACCTTCACACCAAGCCTTTTTTCGTGCCTCAAAAGCATGACGGTCTAAAAATGGCAGAAAGCCAAACAATCAGTAGAAAATCTTTTTTCGGAATACCCAATTTTCTTAAATTGCGGAAGGCTGCCGAAAAAAGATTTTCAGCCGATAATGAAGTGGTGTTTGGTGTCTGACAAGACCGTCATAACTTTGCACGATAAAAAGCCTGGTGGGATTGTGCGGCAACAAATAAAAAGGCTAAAAACGAGGTTCTTCTCCAAACGAAAGAATCCCCATGGTAGATAAAACACAATATAACAAATCCCTATATCTTTGGGGATGATAGATACAAAAAGAGCCAAGAGAACTTACCCCTGAATACAGAAAGCCCCACGCCGATTTTCTCAGAAGCAGTCTTCTTGGCTCCAAAAGTGCTCAATCCATCGAGAAAGCCAAGCTCCTGAAGAACCTGCACTTTTCAAGTACACTTCGCAACCTATGGAACAGAGTGCTATAGGTAGGGCAAAATTATGTAAAAATCGGGAAATCGCCAAAAGAAACTATCAAAAACTTCGATTTCATCGACCTTATCTTTAGATATAACACTAAAAGGGTACACAAAAAACAAGGCTACCTATAAAAGATAGCCCTGATATATGATATACATGGCAGAAAAGAAAGGGAGGCTATGCCTCCTCCTTCTTCTTTTTCTCAACCTCAGAGAGACCGGTGGCTACAAGCTTGATCACATGGACATCCTTGCCATCCTTCTGGTAGGTCTCGCTCTTAAAGAAACCCTCCACCTTCACAAGCTTACCCTTTTTGAGGAGGGAGAAGGTAGCCTGGTCATCGTTCTTGACCCAGGTCTCAAAGTTCTGGATGGAGGATGAGGTAACGTCCTGTCCACCTTTCTTCTCGGTGGTCTTGATGGAGACACCAAAGCGAGCGATGCTGCTCTTGTCAAAGTTTCTAACTTCTGCGTCATTGCAGATAAAACCTACTACTGTGAAATTGTTGTTTGCGTTCATAATCTTTTATTTTTAAAACGTTAATACTTAAATTTTACGTGCGGAATAAAACCAACAAGAAAAAGGTGAGCAAAGGCAAGAGATGGCCCATATTATTTTCATCCCTTGGGACTATCAGGAGTTTTTGAAGAAGGAGCAGCTGCACCCAAAAACTTGAAAAAAATGTGGAGACAAACCTGGAGGGTGTGCCCTTGCAGAACACCGCTTGTGGTAAATTTGCAAAGTAAAATCAAGGGTAACGACTTTCTAAAAAAAAATGAACGCCTACAATGAAGAGACTTTCAGTAGTAGGTTATACCAGAAAGACAGACGCTATAGAAGAAAGAAACTTAAAGAGCTGCACCGCATCAAGAAATATCCATCAAGAGCATCTTCCAAGAGCAAGGACAGGACATAACAACCAAAAGCCATCCAAACTTCAAGAACACCAGAATGACCAGCCTACGTTCCCTCAAAATGAGTAAGCTGAAGGTGGAAACACCTCTTTTTTAATGAGTCCTACCAAAAACATAGCAAGGATATAAGATGAAGCCATGCCACCTAACCTACCAATAAACAAGAATGAGAAAAAGAAATAGGAGGAAAGATTGAAGCAAAAAGACTGCCACGTACATCATACATCATATACTTAAGCCAAGAACCTTAGGTAGCCTTATAAAAAAGGTGTACCCAAGGCTTCCCAGAAAAGCATCAGCTCAAATAGATATAACCCTTGGTCTGTGCTCCAAAATATAGCTATCCCCTACCAGAGCTGCATTTGAATATACCACTCCATTTTTCTCTATACATCCATACGCCGCATGGATATGACCAAAAAGATGAGCCTTTAGATTCAACACTTTCATCCTTTCCTTCAAAACCTTGCTTCCGAAATGGATATCCCCACCAAGATCTAACATCCCGAATGGTGGTTGATGTGTAATCAACACTTCCGTATCCAAAGGAATTTGATGCAGCATCTTCTCATAATTCCCCTTGATATCATCCTCCATGAACATAGGTATGCCATAGAACTTAACTCCATCGATGGTCACACCACTGCCATTTAGATAATAACAATTATCAGGTAACCCATCAATGTTTGCACCATAAAGACAGTCATCATGGTTACCAGCTATCAATACCTTATAAGAATAAGGCAAGCCGCAAAACCACCCAAGAAAGTCCATTGTCTCATTTTCCGTCCCTGCAAAAGTGAAGTCACCAGAGTGGACTAACACGTCTGCCTTTGGCAAGTCCTGTAGCTGAGAATGAAGACCATGAGTGTCCGATATATGTAGAATTGTCATACTTTTACTTTGTTTATATTAATGTTAGATACAATACCTTTCAAAACTTAAATATAGCACATAAGCAAAGCGAAGCTTAAAAGAGAAGGCGAGCTTTCGCTCTGCCTTCCCCTTTGCTCATTCGCTTTCATTGCGAGTTCTTTTCACCACAACATATATCTTGCCAAACTTAATGATGGGCTGACCAAGATAGGTGGATGTAGAAAAGCCATGCTGCTTTGCCCATTGAAGAACTAGTTTTCTATTGTCCTCTGGATAAAAGATCTCCAGCATTCTCTTCTTAACCAATTCCTCCCAATTGGCAGGAAGCTTCATGCTGTCCAATGAAGGAATACTTGCGATTCCCAAGGCTATGGCAGATACACTTGTGACGAAATCGCCTTTCTCCGGAGTTGGCTCAACCTGTAGATCTTTCTTGACACCCTCCACTAAGCTCTTCAAGGAAAGGATGTCTTGGGTAAGGCCCAACTCGGAGATAAAATTGACCTCTGCATCTGCCAGTTGCTGGAAGAGGTCATCCGCCTCACGTCCCATCATCTTCAGTCCGTAATGTACTTGGAAACTCAAAGATTCCACCAAACTTCTCTCAGCAAGTTCCTGCTTGCGTTTCTGATTCTGTTTCTTTGCCATATGATTACCAATTCTAAATTTACTACTTCTCTCTATATATACGAAGAAAAAATGATGATTTTGGGCATATTCGAGCAAAATAACAACTATGATATGCGAAAACTCTGCATAGGTAACTATAAAATCACCATGAGTAATCAATTTTAGATATTTCCACATCTAACACAATACAATCGATAGATAGAACACAAAAGGGAGGACCATCAAAAAAGGCTACCTAAAAGAAGATAGCCTTGAAGTGATATACATGGCAGAAAAGAAAGGGAGGCTATGCCTCCTCCTTCTTCTTTTTCTCAACCTCAGAGAGACCGGTGGCTACAAGCTTGATCACATGGACATCCTTGCCATCCTTCTGGTAGGTCTCGCTCTTAAAGAAACCCTCCACCTTCACAAGCTTACCCTTTTTGAGGAGGGAGAAGGTAGCCTGGTCATCGTTCTTGACCCAGGTCTCAAAGTTCTGGATGGAGGATGAGGTAACGTCCTGTCCACCTTTCTTCTCGGTGGTCTTGATGGAGACACCAAAGCGAGCGATGCTGCTCTTGTCAAAGTTTCTAACTTCTGCGTCATTGCAGATAAAACCTACTACTGTGAAATTGTTGTTTGCGTTCATAATCTTTTATTTTTAAAACGTTAATACTTAAATTTTACGTGCGGAATAAAACCAACAAGAAAAAGGTGAGCAAAGGCAAGAGATGGCCCATATTATTTTCATCCCTTGGGACTATCAGGAGTTTTTGAAGAAGGAGCAGCTGCACCCAAAAACTTGAAAAAAATGTGGAGACAAACCTGGAGGGTGTGCCCTTGCAGAACACCGCTTGTGGTAAATTTGCAAAGTAAAATCAAGGGTAACGACTTTCCAAAAAATAAATGAACGCCTACAATGGAGAGACTAACAGTAGTAGATGAAGCCAAAAAGACAGACGCTATAGAAGAAAGAAACTTCAAGAACAGCACCACATCCAAAAATATCCATCAAGATAACCTTGCAAAAATAAGGACTGGACAATACAACCTAAAGCCATTCCTAACTTCAAGAACACCAGAATGACCAGCCTACCTTCCCTCAAAATGAGTGAGCTGAAGGTGGAATCCCTAAAAATGAAACCTACCAAAAGCATAGCAAGGAAATAAGATAAAGCCCATAAAAGCCTCATTCTTACATAAACCGAAAAAGAAGCATGAAGAAAGTTTCTATATTCCTTCATTTTCTGCCATATCTCAAAAGCTTATCTTCTCGGTAGCCTGCCACTACCATCAGGCTCTCCCGAAAACAGCCATAAAAGACATAGATATAACACTATTTACCCGATGAAACCAGTAAAAATCAGCTTAGATATTATTTCATCTGGCATGGAAACACAGGAGTTCCATACCAGACGGCTGCGCCCCATAGAAGCAGCCGCGCCTGGGGAAAAGCTCCAAGGAGCCTCTCCCCTACCCCACCTTAGAAAGAGAATCCTGCAAACAAATCAAGCTGCAAGTTTCCCATATACTTAGTCTTTAACTTCTTTACCACATTACCCATTTTCTTGTCCACCGCCACATAGTCTATGAGCCTCTTCAAGGCGGTGTCATATGCCTCATGCTCTGTCTGATAGAGACTCGTGAATATGTTTGGTAAGAATGCCCATCCTCTTGAACTACACAAAACAGACACGCCATAAGTCCAAAGACCATCTGGATGCTGCAAGATTCTTATCTCCATGTTCTCCCCCACCTCAATGAACTTGGTTCGTGGCTTTAGATAAGAAAACACGTCCACCCATAAAGATTGATTGAGCCTAAGTTCTTTAGGACTTTTAATATAACCAAGCTCTTTCAGCTTGGCATAGTCTTTCTTGGCATGTTCAATATGCTGCGTTCTCATTAAAGAGTGGTCTGTTGCAAACAACTCCTCCACTCCAATCATTTCCTTTTCCGATATATCTTTCATAACTCACCATGAATTTTAGGAGAGGTGGTTAACCTCTCCGTTACCTATAACTATAACACTTCCTCATGCTTAAACTTCACCCAACTCTTATCCCATACCTTGATGTAACAAGTTTCCATCGGGTCAATCTTCTTACGATAAAAAACCAAACGCAGCTGAATATCCTCTTGGCAAGCCTCTCGCTCTAAGGCTGAGTAATGAAAATCTGGGTAATGAATACTATCAACTTTACCAATGGACAAACCCAAGCTGTCACACACGCCAAAAGTTTCAATGGTATAAACTGGCTCAGACTCCTGAGAATAAACCAACCCATCCACGATGATGAAACTATTTGCTTTTTTACGAATCTCTCGCTTGACTTCCATCTGTGTGGCTATCACTGGCTTTTGCCCCATTGTAGATACGTCACCAATCGGTATCCACTTATAGATACTTACACTCAAAAAATGGTGCCAAGGAAAACTATCAACCTTTGCATTCACCCAAATGGGCTTAGCCAAATCATTCTTTCGATACCCTCTTACTTGATAACTCCAATATAGCTTACCCATGTAAGCTCTTACAATAGTCACTTGCTGACCAAAAGCAATAAAAGCCATCACCATAGGTGCTTCATCATGAGAAACTTCAAGGATGTCAACATCCATGTCACATCTTACGAGTTTCTCACGAGTCTTTCTACAACGTGGAGGTAAAAATTGAGAAAGAAATTCGTATTCTACATTTACTTTCATATACTCTAATCATTTAGTGGCAAGGTGGTTAGCCTTGCCGTTACCTATCTTTAATCTGTCACTCTATAGTAATACTGCAACTTATCACCTTTGAGGTTATCCTCAGCATACTTGGCGGCTGCAAAGTAATACTTGTTATAAAGCTTTGCTAATTCATCATTACGCTCATACCACTGCGCTATCTTATGGTTTAGAACCATTACAAGCTCTGTGATGAAAACACAATTATCCTTCCACTCTCCAAAAGCACGATGGAACGTGTCTGTTACGGCATCGGCTCCAAACGCATCAGCAATGGAAAAATCCTGCCAAAATGAGGTACGTGGCTTATAGCCTGTCTCACTCTCAACGTTCCACTTCGGAACTCTAACTAAAACTGTTTCTGACATGTTTAATTTACTTTAAAGTTCAACTTAAATTTATTCTGGATTTCCTGATTCACAGCCTTTTAACCATTTGTTAACAGGATTTCCGAGTTTTTTTTATTCCGGCATAACCGTCATCACTATAGCCTTTTTACATGCCCTAAAAAATGGTGGTCAAAAGAAGTCTGTAAAACAAACAAGTGGCAAAAAATATTTCGGAATACCCAATTTACGAATTGTGGAAGGCTGCTGAAATATTTTTTAACCACTAACTTTCCTCAAAGTGATGTTTGTTGTCAGACAAGACCACCATACCTTTGCATGGAAAAAGCCTATTGATGACATAAAGAATTATACTAAAACGAGGAAAACGCCTGATAACAAACACAAGTAATAAATATAACATACATAAACAAGTTTACTTATTGACATATAGACATGTAAACGTATAAACATCTACCATACAATTTTCTATTTTATCGACGATCAATAACAAATACACACATCAACATATTGACGTGTTTACTTATGGACGTATAGTCGTATAAACAGACACCCCTACCCATAGACTTATTGTCAAGAAACAAAAAACACATTTACACGTTAACGTGTTTACTTATAAATGTATAAACAGAGAAAGCCATATCAATATAACTTGATAGATAACAGTCTATCCAGACAAAAGATACGCATTAACAGGTTGACGTGTTTACTTATGTACTGATAAACTAATAGACATATAGACTTATATACACGTATAGACCCTATCCATATAACTAGATAGATAGCTGATAGCTAAGACACTTAAGATTTACATTTACGCATGGATGTGTTTACTTATAGACGTATAGACACGTAAACAGATAAACGCCCTACCCCCTTTAATTTGATAGCAATTTTAGTCTATATACTAAGATGCACATTTACACGTTGACGTGTTAACTTATTTACTGATATACTTATAGACTTATATATACGTATATACCCTATCCATATAACTAGATAGATAGCTAAAGCTAAGATACTTAAGATTTAGATTTACACATTGACATGTTTACTTATTGACGTATAAACACGTAAACAGATAAACACCATACCACTATAATCTGATAGGCAATTGTTAGTCAAAATACTAGGGAGCACGTTAATACATTGACGTGTTTACTTATATACTTATATACGTGTATATACTCTGCTCATATAACTAGATAGATAACTGATTGCTAAGACATTTAAGACAAACATATACGCATAGATGTGTAAACTTATAAACGTATAAACACGTAAACAGATAAATACTCCATCCATTTAAATTAATAGATAACAGATAGTCAAGATACAGTAAACACATACACATATTTACGTGTCAACTTGTGTACGTATAGACACGTAAACGAATTAATGTACTATCATATAACTAAATTGACATCAACAGTCAAGAAATGAGATACGTATTTCACATTGACATGTAAACTTGTAAACATATTGACGGCTAAACACATAAATGTGGAAATGTTTGTACATCGCTATTACTATATGCACCTAAGAAAGTTGACACAGATACTTAGAATACACATTGTCTATAACGTGTATCAAAAAGTATAAAGACAAGAGCCATCAACATAAACAGTAAAACAAACAGCGATATCACGCAAATATAAGCACATATATTTGATATATTTAAACGAAAATGGAATCCATCTGCTTATAAACATGACAACTGGGTCTTATAGAAACGTAAGCTTTACAGAAATTTTACATGTTATCAGAAATCTTCGATAAGGAAAACAACGCATGAAACGCATGATTTGACTCATCAGAATCCAAAATTTTTAAGAGGGATTATTCACTGTAATAAAAGATGAATTTGAGAGAAGTATTACATACCCTCTGATTATCTTGATTTAAAGTAAAGTCAAGAATAAAAAAGTATTTTGAAAAGGCAAAAACAAAATGAACCTACATCAGGTAGGGTAGGGGAGACCACAGAAACAAAGTACACACATATACAGATTGATACGTTTACTGATTGACGTATATACACGTAAACATCATAATAGCAACAGAAAATATATCATAAGGATAACAAAACACAACAAGGTTAATGAAATTCAAGCAATCATTACGCGTTTACGTATAAACGTATAAAGATAAAATGTATATAACATTGTGTATCAGCGGCTTAATATTATACAACAACAACACAACACATAACGTTTACACGTTTACGTGTTAATTTATGCACTTATTTATACGTAACCACATAAATACGTTGACGAATAAACATCTAATATTAAATAAGTATAAAAATGAAGAGAATCACATACACAAATTCTTTATTATAAAAAGAAATGTTTATCTTTGCACTATAATTAAAAAACTGACAAAAATGAAGAAAGAAAACAAAATAGTAGTATTTGCAAATCAAAAGGGTGGGGTAGGCAAGACCACTCTTTGCATCTTGTACGCAAACTATCTGCATGAAATGGGAGTACCTGTTTGTGTGATCGACTGCGACATGCAACAGACTATCTTCCAAACTAGACAGTTTGACGAAAACAACCTCATGGAAGAAGGTGACCAGATACCTTATTCTGTGCAAGCGTTCAGCATCAAAGATCCAAAAGATGTTGCCAACATGATTCAAAAAGCAAAGGAAATTCCAGGTACGGTATTGATAGATGCGCCAGGAAACATTTCTCAGGAAGGTTTGGTCCCAATCTTCGTTGGTTCTGATGCAATCGTTACTCCATACCAGTATGAGAAAGGTTGCATCGGTTCTACTTCCACATTCTTGAAAGTCATAAACGCATTGAAAGCAAAACATGAGGAAATGCAAACCCAAGTGGTATTAGTCCCTAATAGAATAGACACAAGAATTGGAACAAAGGCAGAGCTTTCCACATGGTCAGCTACAGATGCACTGTTAGCAGGCTTTGGCAAAGTGGTAAAAAGCATTCGTTCTTTGGCAGACATTCAGCGTTATAATACACTTCAGCTCCTGCCTAGTCAGAAAAAAGCTGTTGACGGAACTTTCAAAGCAATCAATAAAATTGTATATTCAAAAGTAAAATAAAGGCGTATGAAACTTAAAAAGCAAATTCCTGCAGACCAATTGATAGGTCTTGCACCTGACTTGGAAGGTATGGTTCAGTCTATCCGAGGTCAGCAAACCGTTGGTAAGGAAAAGAAAGCAGAGGAAGTGGATGCCTCAGAAGAGGAAGCAGCAGCTCCGAAGAAGAAAGTTTCTGCTCCTGCCAAGGAAAAGGTTGAGAAAAACCAAAACACCAAAAAATATGAGAAATCAACCAAGTTAGAAAATAGACAAGTTGACATTGATGATGATGACAGTGAAATGGACATTTTTAACAAGTATGTCGACTATTATGCAGGTCAACCTGGAAGGGGTAGGGCAGTGTGGCTTGAAGACGAGCTTGTGGAGTCATTTTCAAAATTGAAGGATTATGATCCAAGATACTCCATACGAACAGTCGTTTGTGCAATATTGAGAACCTTCATTGAGAAAAATGCAAAGGAATTGGGTGAACTTAAAAGACCTCAGAAGAAGGGACTTTTCTAAATAGAAAATTAAAAATGGGCGCATTAAACTGCGTCCATTTTATTTTTCATATTTATGTTTACACGTAAACGTATAGATGTATCTACTTATTTATACGTAAACTTATATTGTTAGTATAACTTATTCATATTCAGTTAACTATAATTTCTCAGATTTTCTTTTTAAGAATCTAAACCAGATTGAATTTCACCCAACAAAGCCCCCATTTCCTTGTGGTCTCTCCAAACAAAAACGTCATTGATGAAGTCCATAAGCTTTGAATGAAGGATATGTACCTGTGAATCCACTTGTGCATAATAATCAGTGTCATCTTCTGGGATAGAAGTCAGCTGCATATTCAGGTCATCAAGAGCGTCCAGATGTTTGAATAATTTAAAATACACTTGCTGATAATAACTTCTTTTTTCCTGTTCTTCTTGATGCGTGGATTCGAGTATGGCTCGAATACTCTCATCCTGTTCCGAGAAATCTACTTCTTCCAAAGGCATGAAAGCATTGGCTGCATCATCACCAGATAAGATGAAAAACAAGACCAGTCTATCCCTACCATGCCAAATATGATAGGGATCATTTTGAATCCACCCCTTCACCTTCCTCACTGAAGGTATCGAAGAATTAAATTTAGAAATAATCTTAACCATAAAGCAAATAATTAATCATCAAAGTTCAATCTTCCTTGTACACCTTTTCCTGGTTTACCATTCATATATGGTACACCAAAATCCTCATATAGCATCTTACAAATAGAACCGCAGATTTTACGCTCGTTTGTATCGAAGTCATCCTTATTGTAGCGAGTTGCAATCTTTGTAAGCTGCTTTGAAATCTTTTCCAATATTTCTACCTTTTCACTTTGACTATCCACCTTTGAAACAGATCTACTGATGGCAGTGATGTAATAGTTGGATTGTTCAACCCTAAAATGTCTTCTCATGAAAGTATTAATGGTAGTGAGTATCTTTGTCAACTTAGTCCCATAACTCTCAGAAATCACTTTGATTTCCTTAGGTGTTACTGGCTTCTTCACACCCAGTCTTGCCGTATTGCCATTTGTCTCAATAATAAAGTAATAGGCAGTGACTGCTCCGCGTGAGTTTTTACTTTTCACCTTATAGTCAAAACAAACATCACATAGACCTGCCTCATATACCTTACGGATGTCGTTTTTGGCCTTGTCTAGTACTCTCTTCTTGAAATCAGATCCATTCTTATATTGTTCCTTTTGAATGATGTTACCTTTTTCATCACGCTTTTCCAAGAGATTGAACATCTTCTTGATATCTTGAACAGTCATAAAGAAAACCTTGTCCTCCTTATTTCTATACTGGCAGCAAAACTCATAGAAACGCTGGGAATATACACTCTTAAATCCCATTTCTATGTACATGTCAAAGACCGTGAACTCTGAAGACAAGTTGGTGAAGTAGGGGAGGAGGACAGGGGTAATACCCACGGTGTAGGTTTCCTGGTCAGGATGTTCGTCAACGTATGAGAGCAAACCGGCATAAATTCTATGTCCATCCTTTGAATGGAAAACTTTCTTGGAGTCCGTGATATTCTTCAGTGCATTGAAGGCATAATCCAAGTTAGAGCTATGACCAGATACACATTCAAGCAACTGAGTTCGAGTGAGGGTAAGCTGATATTTGTCAGGATGTCCATCTGGCAAGTCTTTGTTCTTTTGGATACCACGTATAACCTGAAGCCAGCAATTACGCTCCACAGGAGTTAAATTGCTGATAGCTTGTGTTACATCATTTGGCTGGGTAATAAAATAGTGGGGACTGTTTTGTAAAATACTTCCATCTACCTTGGAGGCAGAAACAACCTTATGCTGTGATTTTTTTGTCGCAGCATTGTTGGAATCTACTTCCTCAACCTCTATCTCTTCTATAATTTCTTTCGCCTTTCTTGCCATAGCTTATAATTTTTGCGGCAAAGTTACATTAAAAGTGCGACAAACAAAACAAACTAGTCGTAAATTATGCATTTTTAACCTAATTGAGACATTCTGGCATTAGTAGTATGAGGGTAGGGGTGGATTGAAAGACATCCTGTACTATTCAGAAAAAAACATGATTTAATTAAATAATTGAAAACCAATATAGTATAAAAATATTGCTTGATAATTGAAATGACTTTCTTACTTAATGGAGGTAAGACAAAATTATAAATATAGAATGAAATAATTATAATCATTTGAGACGTAGTTTAATATTTTTGTCGTAATGTGTTTCAAATTTATATGTTCTATATTATTATAGTTAGTTATTATTTTATTATAACTGCCAATAGATAAGAGATTTATGATAGAATTATAAAGAGAAACATTAATACTCTCTATATGTAGATGCGACAAAATTATAAGTTTTAATGACTTGTTGCGACAAGTTTAGAATCATACTTTAATCTCCATAGGTCTTTATAATTTTGTCGCAAATAAGAGCAGATTTATTTGAATTGTCTTTTAAAATTCATATTTAAGTTATTGAATCTCTGTTATTAACGATAACCTTGCGACATAATTATAAGATACTTTTAAGACATAAATTGGTGCGACATGATTATAAGGCCTTGGTGCGACAAAATTATAAAGGTTTTGTAAATCTGAATTTATTTGCGACATAAATATAAGTATTGTCACGAATGCTTTCGGATTTATAATATTTCTGTCGTATCTTCTTTAAAAGTGTCGAAGGACAATCTAAAAAAGTAAAAAGTTTGTCTTTTGTAGCGTATATTAATGTCTTCAGTGCTTAATTAAAGTTTTACTTTAACGCTTTTACAAGTATAAGTGCGACATAATTATAAGTTAAATTTCTAGTTGCTGCGACAACTTTATAACTTTTATTTGGGATTATAATTTTGTCGCATATAATGCTGTATATATTAAAATATCCGTTTATAATTTTGTCGTAGATTCATCATAAATATTTATTACTTAGCAAATTACGAGTAAACATATAACAAGGTACGACAAGATTAGAATATGATTGAAATTTCTTCCAGGACTTAATACCTCTTGTGCGACAGAATTATAACTAGAGGATTCATTTATGCAATATATTACGACAATGTTTATAATTGTGTCGCAAATGGTTTCATTTAGTTTATTATTTTGTCTTAATTGATGTGTGTAATTGGTAGGCAAAAATATTCTAATTGGGTTATAATCAAAGAGTAGGGTAGGAGACAACTGGATGATTGACCTGTTGTGTTGTTCTTTGGGTTGATAAAGATCTCGTATTTTAAATTTTCTAATGATGTCGCAACAATAAATGTGCACACAAGTAAATAAATAAACATTAATTTAAATAAAGATACAATATTTAACACACATAAAAAGCTCTCTCTTTATTTATAGGCTTGGCTTTCAAAAAATTCCCCCAAGAAGGCTCTCAAGAAAGTTTGATGGGAGTTTCTTTAGCAAGAATGAGGAAAAAAACAACCCTAAAAGTTCGTTTTTATCTGCTCATTTTTATGTTTCTTTTTTTGGCTTATTATTTTCTGATTACGGAACTTTCTAATAATCAGTCTGATAGATTAACTTATTGCGACACAATTATAAGTTGTTGCGACAATTTTATAAAGTATTCTGCGACAAATTTATAAACAGAATATTTTTGTTGCGACAAAATTATAAAGGACTTCTAAATGGTATATTTACACATTTAAACATTTCAAAGATGGACGTGATTAAAAATACCTTCTGTGGCTCTTTTTCTTTATATCTTTTTTAGGCTATATATTTTCATTAGCCCCAATTCCTTTTATTTACTGCCATTTATGAAGGCTTGTTACGACAAGATTATAATCCTTGAATGACAGAGTTATTAATGAGGTGCGACAATATTATAAAGAGATTTTGTTGTTGCGACGGAATTAGATAATCTACTTTGATTTGTATATCGGCTTTGTTCATTCTTTACTGGCAATGAAGTTTATAATTTTGTCGCAATACCATTATTTCTAAATCAGATGCGACAAAATTATAAGAATAAGAATGTTTTGCCGATTATTTTCATGTTTAAATCACTTAAATTCCAGTTTAGTATCGCTGTTTTTTGGATTTTAAGCCACTTTAAGGCATTTTGAGAAGCTGAGCGTGAAATTTATTGAGAAAATGATAAAAATGCCTCAGAACGCCTTATTTTTGTTTGTTCTATTTTTTGTGACTTTATAATTTTGTCGCAACTAGCCTCTTTATGTATATTTCATTTTGCAGTTAGGAAATTTTTCCATGTATAAATTTCCTTCTAGAGTTATGAGTATGCATCCAAAGGTTTAGTGATAGACATTGCTATGAAGTGAAATAGATGTGCATATGGCAATTTGATTTTAGAATTTATGTACTAACTTATGTGTTTATTCAGTATGTATGTTTGTTTTTTCCATTATTTTGTTTACCTTTGCAATACCATTGCAATAGAATGAATCAAAGAGATATGCCATATATTAAAAGACAATTGGACCGAGTGGCTCCTATACCCACTTCTCATGGAATTGGAGTGAAGCAAGTATTGCTTGCTGGTGATGAAACGTCATCAGCGGTTACTCAGGTTGCCAAGAGTTCCCTTATAAAGGGAGAGAAAGTAGAGGAACACATTCATCCTACGATGGATGAACACTATTTGTGTTTTTCTGGCGAAGGTATTTTGTGGGTGGATCACCAAAGAATAGCTTTCACCAAGGATACGTATGTCTTGGTGAAAGCAGGAAGCAGTCATAGCTTGGAGGCTACTACCGATGTGTCATTCTTAACCATAGGCATAGCTACCGAATGAAGGCGAAATAGACGAAAAGTGCCACTTCAATGATGAAGATGGCAGGTACTCCATACTTGAATTTCAAGTGCATCGTCTTGTGATGCCAGACTTTTATGCCTGCCAATGCACCGATGGAACCGCCAAATATGGCAAGTATCAGCAAGGTCAGCTCAGAAATTCTCCACTTGCCATGTTTGGCTTTCCATTTGTCAATGCCATACGTGAAGAATGTGATGACGTTGATGATGATTAATATGATTATAATTTCCTTTACCATTTTCTATTTGTCCTTTTACTCTATGAATAAACATTGCAAAGTTACAAAAATCCCGATGAAATCGCAAGTTTTGGTATTATTTCTTTGTATTTTCATAATAAATACGGTACGAAAGCAGCCATCAAGCAATCTTGAATCGCTTGATGGCTGTTCTTTTGTAAAGCTAAAAGTTATCCCAGGATTTGGGCAGCGTGCTCCTTCACCTTGATTTCCTTAGGTCCGATGACGCGAGTGATGGTTCCTGTCTCATCAGCGATGAATGTGGTGCGGAATACGCCCATGGACACTCTGCCACACATCTTCTTCTCTCCGAACACTCCCAATTCGTTGACCAAGACCTTCTCCGTGTCACAGATGAGAGGGAACGGGAGGTTGTTCTTCTCAATGAACTTCTTGTGGCTCTTGGCATCCTGTGTGCTTACGCCAATCACCACGTAGCCCTCAGAGAGGAAACGCTCGTAGTTGTCGCGCAGGTTGCAAGCCTCGTTGGTGCATCCTGGTGTGGAGTCACGAGGATAGATGTAGAGTACCACCTTCTTGCCGCTCAACTCAGCGAGCGTCCACTCTTTTCCATCTTGGTCAATGCCAAGAACCTCTGGTAATTTTTGTCCGATTTCCATTGTCTTTAATAATTATAGAGTTGATAAATTATCTCTTGATGAAGTGGGGATGTAGTTTATCTCCATAATTTGGGTCATACTTGAATCCGTCCAGCTCGAAATTCAGTAAGCCGGATGGATGGGAGAGACAGTTTTGTATGATGTATCTCGTCATGGCTCCTCGGCAGCTCTTGGCGTGTACGGAGACAACCTTGATAGTGTCTCCCTTGTCCACATAAAAGAGCGGTTGGATGACCGTCACTTCCTCTTTCACTCGCTTCCAGTCAAAGAGATGCTCGAATTCCTCGGTAGCAAGATGAACGAGTATGCCGTCATCGGCCTTTACCGCCTCTATGAGACTATCGGTGAGCAGCGGCTTCCAAAAGGAAAAGAGGTTCTCTCCATTTGCTGCCTCCAGTTTCACCTTTCCTTCCATGCGATAAGGATGAATGCTGTCCAAGGGTCTGAGCAACCCATATAGAAAGGAAGTGATAAAGAGGTGCTCTTGTGCAAACGAGAAATCTTCCGGAGAAAAGGTCTCAGCCTTCAGATACTTGTAGGCTTGTCCGAAATAGGCGAGGATGGCAGGCAACTGCTCGCTATCATTCCAAAAGCTCTGGTATCTCTGTAGATTCTCCAAAGCGATGGCTTGACTGCATTTGAGTTCCTTCATCAAACGCCTGGTGTCCCATGAGGACAGTTCCAAGGCAAACTTATTTGCCACATCCTGATATGTAGGCTCACTCTTCAAGGGCACTTCTACCGATGAAGAGGAGTTCATGATTTTTGCTGACGCTAAGAGTATTTGCATAAACGTGAGTATTATTTTTGTTCAAAAATCTTATCCTTTGCTGTAATTTGCGTAGGTGTCCCCACCTTATCGCCAATATAGCATTCACCCATGTTGATGCCCATCACGTTCTCAAAGCTGATGCCCGTCTTGGCTTTGTCAACAGCCACATGGTTGAACATCACATTTTCTATTGGTTTGGCTTCCGTACCTTGCAGCACGAGTGCAGCCTCGTTTACCTGTTTGCATGACAAGCCGTCAACAAAAATGTTCCTGATGGTAGAGAAGTGATGATTCTGCAAACCTTCCCCTGCGTAACGACTCGTCACATAGAAGAGATCCTCCACATTGCCAAACTTGCAATTCTTCACGAACAAATTCTCCACGAATCCCCCTCTGTCAGGATTGGTCTTCACGAATATGCCTCGTTTGCAATAACCTGCATAGTCACAATCCTCCACAAAGACATTGCGCACACCCGATGACATCTCGCTTCCTATCACTACGGCATGCAGCCCCTTGAAATGGCAATTACGGATGATGATGTTCTCGGAAGGAGAATGGGCATTCCATCCATCATTGTCACGTCCACTCTTGATGGCAACGTTGTCATCGCCATTGTCAAATGCCACGCCCTCTATGAGGATATTGCGCGAGCACTCTGAGTCGATGCCATCGTTATTAACCAGCTTGGCATCATAGCGAAGGTTGCGGCAGATGATGTTCTCACTTTTCAATAGATGCACACACCAGAAAGGAGAGTTGATGATCTTGACACCTTCCAGAGTGATGCCCTTGCTATCATATAGTTGGATGAGTTGTGGACGAAGCCAGTGACCGTCACCAAACTTTCGCTCTGCCAGTGGAGTCTCCCTATGATTCATCTGACGGCTCAACTGTTGGGCTTTCTTTTGCTTGCTGCGCCACTTGGCAAAGGTGGTCATGGCATTGCCATCAATCGTTCCTTCACCCACAATCGCCACATCGTGTACGCCATGGCCATAGATAAAAGGACTGTAATTGTAAAGGAAAGTACCCTCCCAACTGGTGCTGACGATAGGATAATACTTCTCTTCGGGCGCAAACTTCAACACCGCTCCTTTCTTCAATTCAATGCAGATGTTGCTTGCCAGTACGATAGGTCCCTTGATGTAATAAGTGCCTTCTGGGACAATAATCTTGCCGCCATCTTTCAAATGTGATGCTTTCTTGATGGCCTTGGTAAAAGCAAGGCGACAATCCGACTTGCCATCAGCCTTCGCACCAAAGCTCTTGATATATAGCACCTTCTCAGGCATTATCGAACCTGAGATTTGTGCCAAGATGCTGTCACGTAGCGACACTCTTCGCAGTTCTATAGCTGTAGAATGACTATCTGCTTGATTCTCAGCAAAAATTGCTGGAGAGGAAAATATGCTAAGGCAAAGGATGCCGATTTCTAAAAGTTGTTGTTTCATATTGTCTGATTTTAATTAGTTTGTTCTTAATCTTTCCTTCAGCTTTGTATTCCTTTGCTCCACAGTTAGGTTCTTCACCGCATACCCCAAGGCTTTCACCTGCCCGATAAGCACACAGATTTTCTTGGCTCTGGTGATGGCGGTGTAGATGAGGTTGCGCTGCAAGAGGGTGAAGAAGCTGTAGAACACTGGGATGACCACGATGGGATATTCCGAGCCTTGGCTCTTGTGGATGGTGGTGGCATAGGCAAGGACTAACTCGTCCAGTTCGCTCTTCTCGTATGTTACCACCTTATCGCCGAAAGATACCAATAGCTCGTTTTCCTCCAAATCCACATCCGATATGGTTCCGATGTCTCCATTATATACGTCCTTGTCGTAATTGTTGCGTATCTGCATCACTCGGTCACCAGAACGATAGAGGGTTCCACCATAGGACAAGGACAACCCCATAGGATTCAAAGTCTTCTGAAGCTCGATGTTCAGATTGTCGCTGCCACAATAGGAGCGGCGCATCGGGGTTAGTACCTGCACATCGCTTACCGGGCGACCGTATGCCTTGGGCAAGCGATTCTTTACCAAATTCACAATCTGCGGCACGGCATCCTGCGCTTCCTCACAGCGAATGAAGAAGAAATCGGTGTTCTTGCCATTTTGGATGTTAGGGAAATATCCCTGGTTGATGGCATGGGCATTCATCACGATGCGAGAGGACTGAGCCTGACGGAAAATTCTTGTGAGACGAGTGACAGGGATGGCTCCGCTCTCGATGATGTCCCTGAGCACATTGCCAGCTCCCACGGACGGCAACTGGTCGATGTCTCCTACCAATACCAATCGCATGGTAGGAGGAATCGCCTTTAGGAGCGAATACATTAATATAATGTCTATCATGGAGCACTCGTCCACGATGAGTGCATCACCATCCAATGGATTTTCCTCATTGTGCTTGAAGCCTTCGGTAGGCTTAAACTCCAAGAGGCGATGAATGGTCTTCGCCTCCATGCCTGTAGCCTCCGACATTCTCTTGGCGGCTCTGCCTGTAGGGGCGGCGAGGAGAATGCGAAGCCCTGCCGTCTTCCAAGCGGAAATGATGCCTTGGGTTGTTGTGGTCTTACCTGTACCTGGTCCACCCGTGAGCACCATCACCTTGCTTTCGGCAGCCATGTGGATGGCAGCCTGCTGCACATCATCGTAGGTGATGCCCGATTCCTTCTCAATAGCTTCCATGTTCACTTGACCAGCGAAAAGGTTATCTTGCTTGGCATTTTTGAGCTGTAAGAGTTTCTTTGCCACACCCACTTCCGAATGATAGAAGGGTGGGAGATAGATGCACTCGTCCTCCACTTTGAGGTCTTCCGATGAAATCATTTCCTCCAAGGCTTGCTCCACTGGTGGACGCATCTGTGGGGCTGGCTCGGCTGCCATATCTATAGTGATTGCATCTGTTGCGGATGTAGAGGCATCTATTGTAGGTGTCGAATTTTGAGCATCCGATAATTCCGAAGAATCCGATGATGTTTTGTTCTCCGTCAATCCCAGTCTCTCGTTGGCATCCTTGATGAGCTGTTCCCTTACGGCATAGACGTGGCCTTCGTTGGCGAGCTGGTTGAGCGAATAGATGATGCCGCTCTTGCATCGGCGAATATCATTCTCTGCATAGCCCATGTTTTTGGCAATGGAATCGGCTGTCTTGAAACCTATTCCCCAGATGTCATCGGCAAGTCGATAAGGGTTCTCCTTCACCTTGTCAATGCTCTCCTTGCCGTAAGCCTTGTATATCTTGGCGGCGTATGCACTGCTCACGCCATTGCCCTGCAGAAAGACCATGATGTCCTTCACGTCCTTCTGCTTCTCCCAAGACTTGGCAATAAGATCGATGCGTTTCTTTCCGATGCCATCCACCTCCGAGAGCCTTTGGATGTCTTCCTCGATGATGCGGAGCGTTTCCTCACCAAACTTCGCCACAATCTTCTTGGCATAAACAGGACCGATGCCCTTGATGAGTCCGCTGCCCAAGTATTTCTCGATACCCACAACGGAAGATGGCAGTTCCTCCTTCCAGCTGACTGCCTGAAATTGTTTGCCAAACTTGGCATCCACTCTCCAGTTGCCTTCCACGGCAAGTACGGCACCCACCTTGGTGTCGCAAAAGTTGCCTACAAGGGTTACTACATCCTTGTATCCCTTGACGTTCACACGGAGAACAGACCATCCGTTCTCCTCGTTCTGGTATGTGATGCGCTCTACGGTGCAGCGAATTTTCTCCATATACTATCGTGGTTTAATAAGTCATTACTTAGGCATTGGCTTGATGTATGCCAAGAATTTCTCAGGAGAGTAGTTGAGAACAAGCTCGTCTGGAAAATCGCATTTCTTTGCCAATGGCATGATATTGCGAGGCACTACATGTAAGTTGCGAAAATAAATAAGGTCACAAGTTCCTGGGATATTGGGACCATGCTCTGTAATTATCTTCTGCAAAGGTAGCAAGAATAGTTGAGAATAAAGAAACATAGTAAGATGTTTATGAAATTTTTATGGAGAAAGTTTTTTTTACCTGTGCAATGAATTTACTTGAATGATGTTTGAAAGCACTGATAGATAGTGAGTTACTAATGAGTAACGTGAGATTTTTGGTTACGAACCAAAATTTTCAATTATCTTCTACCTCAAAAGACAGGTGGTGAAGAAAGATGGTACTGTCCCTGTCATGGGACGTATTACAGTGGATGGGACACCACACCTGGCACATGAGCCGCCATACGATGGCTACGGAGATTTGCCTCACCAATGGTGTTATCTCGGTTTCGGGATAGAGGGTCTTGCCACAAAGGATGATGTATGGGAGGAGACGCTGCTACTATACATTATTATATATAGGGACATCCATGTTTCTCAAAAAGAGACAAGGGTGTCCCTATTGTATTTCAAAGTGTAACCCAAATAATAAATTTACAGCAATTATGGCAAACAACAAATGTATCAAGAGTCGCTCCAAGTATTCATTCGTCAACTTCATGACTGACATCATCACCCAGCTTCACAAGAACGGACAACACAAGACATGGCAACACTATCGTGCCACCCTCAACAGTTTTATGCGATTCCGAGAGAACAAAGACTTGTCTCTTCGCAAAATGGATGCTGCGATGATGGAAGCCTACGAGGCATATCTCAAGCAGCAGGACGTATGCCGCAACTCTATTTCCTTTTATATGCGAATCCTCCGTGCCGTTTACAACCGAGCGGTGGAGCAAGGCTTAGTGACACAGCAATATCCATTCCGCCGAGTCTATACAGGCATCGACAAGACTCGCAAGCGAGCCATCCCTTTCGAGACTGTCAAGCAAATCAAGCAACTCGACCTCCAGCAATCTCCATCCCGTGATATGGCAAAAGATGCCTTTATGATGAGCTTCTATCTCCGTGGTATCTCTTTTATCGACCTCGCACATCTCAAAAAATCCGACATACAGGATGGCTATCTACGCTACAACCGAAGCAAGACACACCAACGTATCATCATCAAATGGGAACCGCAGATGCAAGCGTTGGTAGATAAATACAAGCATCTCACAGACGATTCCCCTTATCTCTTCCCTTTCCTCCAAGGAGACGATACCCAACAACAATCCGAAAACACACTTTATCACAACATGGAATCACGCATCACCTATCATCTTAAAAATATCGGACAGATGATAGGCATCCAAAGCAACCTAACCCTCTATGTCGCCCGACATTCATGGGCAACGGCAGCAAGAGACCACCACACCCCGATTTCTGTCATCAGCGAAGCATTGGGGCACGATTCCGAAACCACCACCCAAATCTACCTCCGCTCCATTCAGACCTCAGAGGTAGATCAACTCAATGCCAAGCTGCTTTCTGAACTAATATGAACCAACTCAAAAAAATGAAGAAATGATGGGAACATGAGAAAAAATGATGCGGAATGCCTATTTTCAGTGTCTCTTTGTAAGAGATACAGAAATCGTTGCAAAGATAACGAAAAATATTGAAAATAAGTATTTTACGTGTGTTAATTTTTATATTTTGTGCAATATTTTTCCACAGATTTTTCAGAAAGATTCTTGACAAAACTGGATAAGTCTTTGATAATTGGGAGGTTCAAAGGAAATTTGTATCTCTTACAAAGAGATTCGCAAGCGAACGCAATGAAAGTCTTGCTTTCAAATTGCCGAGCGCAGCTTCTCTTATCAAAAGAGATTCGGAATCACAGCATCGAAAACAGACTTATGGATCAGTTCAAGATGGACATAACTAAGACAGACAATAACGTTCCGGCCCCTCAGATAGGGGACGACGGCGAAGCCGTATCAAAAATTAAGCAATATGAGGCTTTTGGGCCTGAAAATGAGCCCAAAATGCCCGATGATGCAGGTTGGTATGTCGCTGTCGTTAGGTGCAACTGCGAGAATACTATCGGCAAAACTCTTGAACTTTACTTCCAAAAGCATAAGATTTGGTTTGAATATTGGGTTCCGATGCAGAGAATGGTAGTTATCGACAAACGAAGCAACAAGCGCAGGATAAAGGAGAAAGTCTTGCTCACAACCTTTATCTTCTGCCATGTCAGTCCCAATTATCTTGACACCATCCGTTTTCGTCCCGAAGTTTACAAGATGCTCACGATGCCTGGGCAACGTGACATCTACCGCATCCGTGATAAAGAACTGAACGATTATCGCCGTCTTGTCGAAAATCCAGACATCCCTATCACCCCTTGCTCTGGACCTTTACGCAAAGGACAGAGAGTGAGAATCACCGAGGGTAAGATGGCAGGATTGGAAGCCTTCGTGCAACGCATCTCTGGCAAGAAAGCTACCATTGGCAACGAAATCAAGTATATTAGTGGTGCAACCATTGAGATAGACAGGTCGTTTTTGGAAGCGATTCCTGAAGAATAGTCTTAAATATTATCAATTATTTTGGAGTTTCCGAAGGAAAAACGTATTTTTGTACCGTTTATAACATAAAAACGAGACAATAATGAAGACAATAGATCAGATATTAAAGATAGAGGCTGTAGTGCTTTATGTATTGCAGGCTTTCAAGGAAGGGGTTGATTATATCAAGCTCTATAAAATCCTGTACTTTGCCCAGAGAGAATATCTTGGCAATTATGGCTTATGTCTTTTGCCAGATAGCTTTAGAGCAAGAGATTATGGTCCTGTGCCATCCTTGACCAATAAGGTAGTGAAGATAGCAGAAAAGCAGTACTCTGATGAAAATACTGTAGGCTTGTCTGATTTCGTGGATGCAATCGACGTAAGAGGACAGAGGGTCTTTGCGAAGAAATCCCCCAATATGGATATGCTTGCCGATATGGAAGTGAGTACACTCGATGAATGCATTGAGAAATATAAGGATATGGATTCAATGGATTTGTCCGAGATGTCTCATGATAGTGCCTGGAGTCATGCCAACAATAGCCGCAAGGATGATCCCGACAAGGATTATCTGACGGTCATAGACATAGCCAGAGCAGGAAATGCTCCCAAGGAACTTGTGGATTACATTCGTGAAAAGCAACTTCTTAAAAAGGCAATGGCATGATTATAGACGATTCTCGAAACGTACTGGCACAGTTAAAAGCCGATATGCATGAGGAGAGCACTGTAAAAGCTCCTTCCGATATGAGTATTGGTGATATCGTTTATTTGGAAATGGATGAGAATGATGGTTTGACATTGCATAATGGGTATTTCACTCGAAGAAAGTATGTCGTAATAATAGGTAAGAACGAAAAAGGCAACCTTGTAGGTTCATTGATTGTGAATTCAAAGATAACTCCCTTTAAGCGTTCTGCTGTTATGCAGCAATACCAATATATGTTGCGCCAAAGTGATTATCCCCAGATACTCAACTATGACAGTTGGCTTGATTGTACAGAGCTATTCGAGTTGGACTCCAGTAAAATCGTTGCTGTAGAAGGTGAGCTGAAAGGCAGGTTGACAGAGACCGATTTAGCGAATGCCATGAATTTGGTAAAGCGTTGTGGTTTCATCAATCGTCAAGCCAAAGAGAAGTTTGGACTATTGTAAGTTAAAGTAAAAGCTTTTATACATATTTATGAAGCATTTATATATTATAGGAAATGGCTTTGATCTTTTTATGGGATTGAAAACTAGTTATCAAGACTTTCGGGAATGGTTAAAGTTTCATTATATATTTGTATATGAAGCTTTAGAATCTGTGTATGGTATTCAAAATATAGAATGGTGGAATGATTTTGAAGTCTCTTTAGGAAAGTTAGATATAGATAAATATGTTAAAAGTTTTGCGCCACCTGAAAAATCTATAGGCGAAATATTAAAAGAAATAGAAGAAAAACGCAAAAAGGAACAAAAACTTCCAAATTTACCTCCATCTTTAACTCCAGAATCACCATGCGCAGATAGATTAAGAGGATTATTAGACATTTTACATGATTGTATGAGAAAGTGGATTCAATCTATGCGCTCTTTCGAGAATTTAAAATATGTAAATTTAGATAAGGAATGTTCGTTTTTCTTGAATTTTAATTATACGGAAACATTAGAATGGTTTTATCACATTTCCAAAAGTCAGATTCTTCACATACATGGTGCAGCTTATAATGAAGGTAAACTAATTTTTGGTCATAATCATTTCTTATATGAAGACAGATTTATGTATGATGGTGGCAAAGTGAGTCAAGTTTTGGAAAGGTATCATAAAAATCCTTATGAATATATTTATAAGAATGAAGCTTTCTTCGAGAAGGTAAAAAATGTTGAATATATTCATGTTTATGGTATGTCTTTCTCTCCTGTAGATATTGGTTATTTGGATTGGATATGTGAACATACTCCTAATAATACGAAATGGGAAGTAAGTTGGCATACTGATAATGATAAAAAACGAATTGAAAATTTTATTCTTCAACATAGGAATTTAAAGAATAGGTTGGATTATATTAGGCTTGATTCGATAGAAAATAAGTCCGTTGAAATGGACAAATAATATAGTTGTTTTTTACATATTTAAGCCATATGATGCGCCAGCCGACAAACAATCGCAATTCTATTGCGTCAACACTCATCGGCAACCCCTTGCGGGTAAAGACTCCGTTGCCGATACCAAAACTCTGGCGGAGACGGAGCGCAGCCAGCTACATCCCCGCTTCCTGAGGAAGAGGGGCTTGGGGAGAAAGTGGAGCTCCCTTTGGAAAGGGAGACGGAGGGTTTCGAAAAAATAAAAAAATATTATGGCACCAAAAGAATTACGAGATATACGTAAGGAGATGTTTGCAGAAATGGAGCAACGTCTGAATGTGAATAG
>SAMEA104315437__coassemble_317_pt1 | contig 28738 bp, 29 predicted proteins | sample SAMEA104315437__metabat2_high_PE_043 | metagenome-assembled genome bin SAMEA104315437 (sample SAMEA104315437) | gut metagenome | biome: Monkey gut; feature: monkey-associated habitat; material: faeces | place: China | collected 2013 | reverse complement strand
TGGTACGGATGTAGTGGATACGATCAGAAAGTTCGATACCCATACCCTCCTCGATTACACCTACCAAGGCGTGGCGGTGCATCATGGCAGAGAGGTAGTTCAAGCGGTCGGTCAAAGCCAATGTCTGAGGATAAGTCATACCCTCCCACATCTTCTCGATACCACGGTGGATATAACCGAGGTGAGGATAGATGCGCTTCACGGTCTCACCATCGATAACAGTCTGCAAACGGAGCACACCGTGGGTAGATGGGTGGTTAGGACCGATGTTCACTACATAGTCATCCTCATCGAAGCGACGCTTCTGGGTAGCTACCAAGTGGCCATCCTGGCTCAAGCTGTACTCTACGGTGAAATCATCCTCAGGCTCATCAGTGCAAGGGAACTTGTTGGCCTCAGGGCTCATGTCGAAGTCCTTGCGGAGGGGATAGCCCTGGAAGTCGGTGCGGAGGAAGAGACGGCGCATGTCTGGGTGACCCAAGAACTTGATGCCGACGAAATCGAATACTTCACGCTCCAACAAGTCAGCTACCTTCCAGAGGTTGATGACTGTAGGGATGACATCAGAGCCATCCACCTTCTTGGCGATGGTCTTCACAGAGACGCGCTCATTGTTCTGAGTGTTCTCAAGGATATAAATACATCCGAGACCTTCCTCACCGAAGTCTTCACCGATGATGGTAACAAGGTAGTCGAAATGCTTCTCGTTCTTCAACTTCGCCATCTCAGAGGCGAAATTGTCAAAACTCAATTCAATATTATTCAGTTTCATGTTCTTATACCTTATTATATTAATCAGTTAGACCTTTCTGAGGGTCGAAGTCCTCAGGTACTTCAGTTACGATAATAGGCTCCTTGTGTCCGAGCTTCTCAGCATCAGAGAGGTTCTCGTTGCTCAAGCCGCGAAGACCACCCTTGCTCATAGAGAGCTCTTTCTCCTCAGAGGTCATCTTGTGGTTGGCACCACCGAAGAATTTCTCTACCTTTACCTTACGTTGCAACTGCATCATACCGTAAAGGATAGCCTCTGGGCGTGGAGGACATCCAGGGATATACACATCCACAGGAACCAACTCGCTGATACCTCTTACTACGTTGTAGCTCTTCTTGAAAGGACCACCAGAGATGGTGCATCCACCCACAGCTACCACATACTTAGGCTCAGCCATTTCATCGTACAAACGCTTAAACACTGGTGCCATCTTATTGGTAATCGTACCGGCACACATGATCAAGTCGGCTTGGCGTGGAGAGTTACGAGTTACCTCGAAGCCGAAACGAGAGAAGTCGTAGCGAGCACAACCCACAGCCATGAACTCGATACCACAGCAAGAAGTACCGAAGGTCAAAGACCAGAGAGAGTTACTACGTCCCCAGTTGATGGCTGCATCGAGAGAACCAACTACCACGTTAGCACCACCCTCATTGAGCTCTTGCGCAATCTTTTCGAGGGTATCGTTGTCCTTAAACTCGTCGTAAGGAATACTCTTGATAGAGGCTCTTTTGTTTACTTCCATTCCAATGCTCCTTTCCGCCAAGCGTAAGCAAGGCCAAATACCAATACCAACAGGAAGAAGCCAATGCTCACGAGAGCCATTGCTCCAAACTGCTTAACTACGACTGCCCATGGGTAAAGCAATACAGTCTCAATGTCAAACATCAAGAAAAGGATGGCGAAGAGGTAGTAGCCGATGTGGGATGGCAACCAAGAGCTGCCACGTGTCGGAATACCGCACTCAAAAGGTTCACCCTTTACCGGATTGTATGAACGAGGACCGATCAACTTTGCGATGACATAAGCAGCCACCACCAAGGTTACAGCCGTCAGCAAAACGGTGATAAATAGTGTAAAGTTCATAAAATTGTTATAACGTTATTTGTTTAAAATGCTTCTAAGCGAGTGCAAAGGTAACAAATAATTCTGAAAGAAGACGCAATATTTTAGAAAATTATAAAAAAACTACAAAAAAACATTGTATGAACAAAAAAGCATGCACCTATTTATATATAGAACGTTTATTCTACACATAGCAAAAGAGAGAATTAGATACTGAATATTGGAAATGGAAATCAAATATAGAGAAAACCGAATGATACAGATTTAAATAAACATTTTTTTGCAAGAAAGGCACAAATTAGCGAAAATACGTTAAAACGATGCTACTTTTGAAAAAAAGCCACGAAAAAATTTGGTATTAACAGAAAAAGCAGTATCTTTGCATCAGTTTTCGCATATATTTGGGCAAATGGGGGTTGTCGTGAGACTGTACCCCATTTGTTTTTTTGTTTTTATAGGGGGTGCGTCAACTAAAAAAAAATCACATTTATTTTTTAGCAAAATCATTTCTAAAGAATTCTTTAATAGAACAAAATCATTTTTGAAAGATATGAAAATAGACCCAAAAGAGCAATACAAATTCGTAAAGCTCATCTTACCCAATGGAGAAAATGCCGAAGGGCATCAAGTATTGTTACATGCTTGTTGTGCACCATGTTCTGCCGCTATTGTAGAATGCATGCTTCGCAACAAGATGAAACCTACTGTGTTCTTCAGCAATTCCAATATTTACCCATTCGACGAATACAATACTCGCAAAAACGAAATCATCAGATTTCTGAAAGAACAAGAAGTGCCTTACGTAGAGGATGAGTATGACCATGAAGAATGGAGAAACGCCATAAAAGGTTTAGAGAACGAGCCAGAACGAGGCTCACGCTGTTCTTGCTGCTTTCGCTTTCGCCTCTCTCGCGCTGCACTTTATGCACAAGCACACGGATTCCATCTGCTTACAACTACCCTCGCCTCTTCGAGATGGAAAAATATCCAACAGATAGACCTCGCTGGTCACCAAGCTGTAGAAGCATGCCACGGCGTTGAATGGTGGGACATGAATTGGCGGAAAGGCGGATTGCAAAATCGAAGAAACGAACTTTTGCATACCAACCAATTCTACAACCAATTGTATTGCGGATGCGAGTTTAGCCTTGCTACATCAAGCGCCATGAGCAAAAAGCAAGAAGAAAAATAAGAAAAAAGCCAATAAACATATACAATATAAAAAAGTCGGGATATTCTTTTAGTTGCATCCCGACTTTTTTATATTTTGTCCTTGGATATTTGCCACTATTGTCACTACAAGAAACAAACATTATGGCAAATATCTGCTATTATGACAAACCAGTAATCTCACCATTCACAACATCAATGCGCTCCGCTTGCGGACTCTTAGGAAGACCTGGCATGCGCATGATAGGACCAGCGATGACCACAATCATCTCAGCACCCATGTTCACAGTGATGTCACGCACATGCAATTCATAACCATCAGTTGGACCATAAGCCTTGGCATCAGTAGAGAAACTATATTGCGTCTTAGCAATACAGATAGGGAACTTCTCCGCACCCAACTTCTTAATCTCCTCTATCATTGCCTTAGCAGAATCGCTCAAGGTAACAGAACCTGCACCATAGAGATTGAAAGCCACATCCTCAATCTTCTTCTCCACAGGCTCTTCATCGTCGTAAGCGAAGTAAAGAGGAGCTGATGGATGCTCATCAATAGTCTTAACAACCAAGTTGGCCAATTCCACGGCACCCTTGCCGCCTTCAGCAAAAGCATTGTTGACAGCAAAGCCACAGCCCATTTCCTCACAGTGCTTACGCAAGACCTCGATTTCCTCATCAGTATCAGTTGCGAACTTGTTGAAGGCGATGACAACCGTCTGACCAAAGCTTTGCAAGTTCTTCACGTGCTTGTCAAGGTTCCAATAACCATTTTCCATGCCCTCTACGTTAGGCTTCTTGATGTCCTCTTGAGCCACACCACCATGCATCTTCAATGCCTGGAGCGTAACAACGAGCACGGTAAGGTCTGGCTGTAAGCCTGTCTTACGGCATTTGATATCATAGAACTTCTCAGCACCCAAGTCTGCACCGAATCCAGCCTCTGTGATTGCATAGTCACCATATTCCAAAGCTGCCGCTGTAGCCATCACGGAGTTACAGCCATGCGCGATGTTGGCAAACGGACCACAATGCACAAAAGCAGGAGTACCTTCAGTCGTCTGCACAAGGTTTGGCTTGAGCGCATCCAACAAGAGAGCCACGATACTGCCACCCACTCCCATATCTTTCACCGTGAAAGGTTTGTCATCCTCAGTAATACCCAAAAGGATATTGTCAATACGACGGCGGAGATCATCCACGCTGGTAGCAAAGCACATGATTGCCATAATTTCAGAAGCAGGCGTAATATCGAAGCCCGCCTCTGTTTCGATTCCATTCTTGTCTCCAATACCGGTGATGATACGACGAAGGCCACGATCATTGACATCCATCACACGACGCCATAGAATCTTCTTGAGCTTGAACCCCTCAGCCTCATGCTGATAACGATAGTTGTCAAGCAATGCCGCAATCATATTGTTGGCCTCAGTGATGGCATGGAAGTCACCTGTGAAGTGGAGGTTAATCTTCTCCATCGGCAAGACCTGGGCATAACCGCCACCAGCGGCACCGCCCTTCATGCCAAAGCATGGACCAAGAGATGGCTCACGGAGGGCAACAACAGCCTTCTTGCCAATCTTCTGCATACCAAGAGCAAGCCCCACGGAAACGGTTGTTTTACCATTACCCGCCTTAGTAGGACTGATAGCAGTAACAAGAATAAGGTGATGCCCCGCAAACTTCTGTTTATCGATTGCACCTGTAGTAACCTTGGCAATGTATCTGCCATAATTCTCAAGTTGTTCTTCCTTGATGCCCAATTCCTCTGCCACATCATTAATTGGGCGCAACTTTACTGATTTTGCGATTTCAATATCTGATAACATATCTATTAGTGTTTTAAGTCTTTTACTCGTATAACAAAAATTACTTGATGGCTCCAATGATCTCATGTACAGATGAGCATCCATGACTATCAAGCCAATCATTGATACCATCCTTGACCTTCTTGGTGACAGCAGGATCCACAAAGTTGGCCGTGCCAATCTCAATCGCCGTAGCTCCACACATTAAGAACTCGATGGCATCCTCTGCCGTAGAGATACCGCCCAATCCCACAACTGGAATCTTGACTGCATGAGCCACATCATACACCATACGCAAGGCCACCGGCTTGACACATGGGCCACTCAGGCCTCCCGTACGGATACTGAGAAGCGGCTGGCGCTTCTCTATGTCCACAGCCATACCCATGAGCGTATTGATGAGCGAAACAGAATCCGCCCCCTCAGCCTCACAAGCACGTGCGATGTCTGCGATATTCGTCACATTAGGGGACAACTTCACTATCAATGTCTTATGATAAGCCTGGCGAACCGCCTTCACCACGCTCGCCGCACCCTCGCAAGTGACACCAAACGCCATACCGCCGTCCTTTACGTTAGGACAAGATATATTCAACTCAATGGCAGGAATCTTGTCCAACTCATTGATACGAGCCGCACAAGCAGCATAGTTCTCTGGCGAATGCCCTGAGACATTAACAATCATATTGGTGTCAATGTCCTTAATCTCTGGATAGATGTGCTTGCAGAAGTACTCCACACCCTTGTTCTGGAGTCCCACGCAATTAAGCATACCCTGTGCCGTCTCAGCCATGCGAGGATAATCATTTCCCTCACGAGGTTCCAATGTCGTACCTTTCACGATGATGCCGCCAATTTCTTCCAATGGGACAAAATCCGCAAACTCCAGTCCATATCCAAAGGTACCAGAAGCAGTCATCACGGGGTTCTTTAATTTCAAATTATGTATATTTACACTTAGTGAAGCCATAACAATATATTTTGTGCTATTATCGTAATATTTTACATTTTTAGCAAATTACTCATCTGAAAGCATTTCCTTTTATTTTACATTTTCTGAATTCTAACGTCTTTTCAAGACCCAAGAGCAAAGGAATTTTCAGAGCGAGAAACTTACTTACAACTCCCAAAGGAGATTCTTGATATTGATGACAGGACCATCCTTGCACACGCATTGGTTTCCCTTGGTAGTTTTCTCCACACAACAGAGACAGGCACCTACGCCACAAGCCATCTTGTTCTCAAGAGACACCTCGCAATCCACACCAACCTTATGCGCATATCTTGCTACGCTCACCATCATTGGCTTTGGTCCACAAGTGGAAATCATGTCAAACTGTTCGCGCTGTAGAATCGAGTGATTGGTCACAAACCCCTGCTCGCCAGCACTGCCATCCTCGGTAGTGATGCACACCCTACCTATCTTGGCAAACTCATCCAACTCCAACAAATCCTTGTCTGTACGAGCACCCAACAGGAACACTGGTTCTGCACCCATATCCTTGATACATTTTCCAAAATAGAGCAAAGGCGCCACACCTACGCCACCACCCACAAGCATGAATTTCTGATTCTCATCAGCAGGCATCGTGAAACCATTGCCAAGAGGAAGCACACAATTAAGCAAGTCACCCGACTTCAATGTAGCCAACTGACGAGTGCCATCACCCACCATAGCGACAAGCAACCAAAGTTGGTTGGTCTCATAATCCACAAAGTTAACAGAAATTGGTCGTCGAAGCATCGTATTAGGAGAATGGTCTACTCTAACTTCAACAAATTGTCCTGGTACGATTTCAGGCAGAGGCTTATCGTCGGTAAGCTTAATCAAGACATGCTTATCGCTTAAAGACTCAACAGAAACCACCTTAAGGTCTAAAATATATTTTTTCATCTCTACGATTTTAAATAATCTTGTTCACCAAATATACCACAAAAGCAAAACGCATTGCCCTTGCTTAGTCATTGCAAAGGTAATGCATTTTTTCGACACTACGAAAGAAATAGAAATATATTTTGATTTTTAAACACACCTATTATATATACGTCCATAGTTCCATCTATATACTCCTATTACCTCGATGATGTGTACACTCATTTTTTAGGCACAAAGGTCTCCCAGGTTTGATCATCATAAAAGATACGAATCTCGGTAATTTTTCGTTGTGGTTTGTCAATATATTTCACAGTCTCTTGAACTGTATTTTTAGGTGTATTATTTACACCGACGTTTTGAGGAGTTGTAAAGAGAGAATTTTGCGAGCCCTGAGAACCCGATGTTTGAGGACTACCAAGAGGAGAGGGTTGCGCCTCAGATACAAAAGACCCATTTGAAGGTTCACGCATTGCAGAAGAATCATCATCATCGAAAGCAAGAGACAAGCTTTCTACATTTGGATGGGTAGGGTCAGAAATAGACATCTCCTCCAAACCATCAGGCTGCGGAGACACATTATTAATATACATAGGTTCGACTCCATAGAGAAGCCAACTAAGATTAATCTGAGGAAACTTTTGATGAATGGCATCCACTATGTTGAGAGTTGGTTTTGTACGATCCTTGAAGATGCCACTCAGTTGAGCAGGAGAGATTCCTAAGAGTTGAGCAAAGCTCTGTTGAGTAAGATGCTGCTCATCCATAATACGTCTGATACGATCTTTCATATTCTGATATAGTGTTAAATTTACAAACAAAGAGAGCGAGACGACAATTTTGAGGCTCGCTTGATCTCACTGAAAAGATGTCCATTTTTGGAACGACAGACCTCTATGGGACTTTTTTCGCCCTTTTTCTTAGACTTTACAAAGGTAAAGCTTTTTTCTGAAATATACAAATATTTAAATAATAATTTTGATTTTAAAATTTAAATTTCAATTTTTAAACTTTTAAATCTTATACTCAAAACTGCGTTTTCTTCTTTAGGTTTACAAATTCATATTTCACATATACATATTGTTTACAAAGGTTTTCTACAGCAAATTTTAATAAACAACTGGTATTTCATGCGTTATAACTATAAAGACTCCATAATTCATGCCATCTATGCATCTATCCATTATAAAAGATTCAAAAAAGACGATTATTTCTACATAAACATATCTTAATATATTGGGGTTCAATGATTTATACAAACAAAAGCATGTTTGTATAATTATTCATTTTAGTTTTTAAAAGGTATAATTTGGATTTAAATATTTAAATTTTCAAATTGTAAATTCAATATAAGTGTTCATATTTACAATTTTAAAATGCAAAATTACCTATACTCAAACCATTCGATTATTTGAATCTTTAGAATTTCAAATGTTAACGAATAATAAAGCTAAATTCTTATGGATAGTCGAATGCTCTATTTTTCCATTTTTTCCGTTCTCGAGCACAAGTACAAGAATAGTGCGAAATTCGAGAATTTTGAAGCCTTCTAATGGCAAACAAATCGCATAATATACTGACACATAACTATTTACAAAGAATAACAGTCATTTCCAAAAACTTCTATTTTAGCTCCACAATCTCAAAAAAAAGCGTCATTTCCCCCAAAAACGACCTACTTTTTCGAGAAAAAGTACCAAACTTTCAATAAAATCACCTGATTAATTACAATTTTTCAGTCTATTTTGATTCTAAAATGGGTATTCCACTAAAAATGCAGCAAATAGAACTTGCCTGTACCAAGAACAAAGAGAGAAAAACGGGCTATAAAACAAGGTTATCGCAATATAAGAATAGAACATCATAAGACAAAAATATGGGTGATTCCAAACCAGAACCACCCATCTAAATCATTACAAATCCAATGTCATCTTCCCCCTCTCCTATCCAAATCGAAGAGAGAAAACAAGCCCAAAACAGAAAACTCAATCACATTCTAAGAAAGTTTTCCGTTTCTGTTTCTCGAGAAATCCAAAGAGGAACAATCCTCCAGAATTAATGAAGAATGAAGAAAACAAGTTCCTTCATCAACTCGCCAGCAGAGGTGTTTGGATTATCAATGCCTTTCGACTTGGCATCCACCTCTCGAAACTTATCGATGATCTGCATCACCTTCACTCCATTATAGTTTCTCATTCCTGCAATATAATCGCGCGCCGCCCAAGCGCCATGCAAATCCAAGAATTTTGCAAGCTCATTTTCGTTCTGTTTGTTGGGAGCATAATAAGCAATCATCAAATTTTGGAAATAATTGAAGAGCATCGGGAGAAGAGCAAAGAGCGAACCGCTTTTTGGATTGCTGTCAAAATAATTGATAATTTGATTTGCTTTGAAAACATCACGATTGACAATCGCATTTCTCAGCTCAAAAGCATTGAAGTCCTTGCTTACACCTATCACCCGCTCCACAATCTCAGGAGTTATTCTTCGGTCGCTTTCCGGAAGCGAAATCAGCAACTTGTCCAATTCAGAAGTCAATCGACTCAAGTCTGCTCCCACATGGTCAGCCACCATCTGGGTAGCTTTCTGCTCTATCGTCACCTTTTTCTGCTTCAAGTAAGTATCGATAAAGGCTGGCAATTGGTAATCTCTCAGCTTTTTACTTTCAAAAACGACACCCACTTTCTCCGCTCTCGGGACGAGTTTTTTCCTGCGGTCGATCGTTCCATTCTTGTAACTCATCACAAGAACAGTAGAATTCACAGGCTTTTCGAGATAGTTTTCAATCGCGTCAAAGCTCTTTAAATTCTGGGCTTCTTTCACGATAACGACCCTAAATTCCGCCATCATCGGATAGCCTTTGCACTGGTCTGCCACCTGGGAAGCCGTCGTCTCTGCACCAAAAAGAACCACTTGGTTGAAGTCTCGTTCTTCTGGCTGGAGCACATTTTCGGCTATATAATCACAGAGTTTGTCTATATAAAAAGACTCATCCCCCATCAAAATATAGACAGGAGAAAAGTGACGAGCCATCAAATCTTTCATGATAGTCTCATAACTTATTGCTTGTTTTTTATCCGCCATTCGTATTTTTTTTATATCTTTGCAGAACGAATCTGCACATTGTTATTTGGCTACAAAGTTACAAAATAATTTTGAACTATATATATAATAAGGTGTAGTTTTACAAAATATAAACATAGGAACCATAACATGACAAGACTTAATTTGCCGCCATTCGACATCAAGTTGAAGGGCACCAAGGAACATCCTTTGGTATTTGACATCCTGAGAAAAAAATACATCACACTCACTCCTGAGGAATGGGTGCGCCAGCATTTCATTCATTTTCTGGTGGAACACAAAGGCTATCCCGCCGCCTTGTTGGCTAACGAGATACAGCTCAAGGTGGGCGACAAGACACTTCGAGCAGACAGTGTCTTGTATTCCCGCGAATTGAAACCTCGCATGATTATCGAGTACAAGGCTCCACATATTAGTATCAACCAGAAAGTTTTCGACCAGATTTCCATCTACAATATGCTCCTGCATGTAGACTACCTCGTAGTAAGCAACGGACTTCAGCACTACATTTGCAAGATGGATTATCTTGGTAAAAAATATTTATTTTTGGAAGACATCCCCTCTTATGACGAATTATTAACAATTTAAACGAAACTTAGATTTCGAAGTTGCCCAAAAGGGAAACGACAAGTCTAAGAAATCCTTACAAAAGCCTCATTTTTAAATTCCTCAAAATTTGAGAATTTACGACCGACAGCCCATTCGTTTTGAAATTCGCAAAAAATGAGCGAGTTATTTTTTCGATAAGCGCAAGTTATTTTTTCGAAAAAAACTCGCTCATATTTTGTGTTTTCCATTATTTACACTATCTTTGCATTATCTTTGTATAAGACAGTTGTACTCGGCAATCTGAAAACAAGATTTTCATTGCGCCCCGTTTGCATTATAATAAAGGAATGATAGAAATATACGATAAAATGGTAGACAACAGTATTAAAATCGCAGTAGCCGGAACTGGCTACGTAGGCCTGAGTATCGCAACATTGCTTAGCCAACATCACCAAGTAACAGCAGTAGATGTCGTTCCAGAGAAAGTGGACCTCATCAACAACCGCAAGTCTCCTATCCAAGACGACTACATCGAGAAGTATCTTGCAGAGAAAGAACTCAACCTGAAAGCTACCACCGATGGCGAGAGCGCATACAAGGACGCAGACTTCGTAGTGATTGCGACCCCTACTAACTACGACCCCGTGAAGAACTACTTCGATACCTCCCACGTAGAAGAGGTCATCGAACTCGTCATGAAGGTCAACCCTAACGCCATCATGATCATCAAGAGCACGATTCCAGTGGGCTACACAGAAAGCGTTCGCAAGAAATACAACTGCGACAACATCATCTTTGCACCAGAGTTTCTCCGTGAGAGCAAGGCGCTCTACGACAACCTCTACCCAAGCCGCATCATTGTAGGTCGCCCTAATGGCGACGAGCGACTCGACAAGGCAGCCCACACCTTCGCCGAACTTCTTCAGGAAGGAGCCATCAAGGAGAACATCGAGACTCTCTTCATGGGATTGACCGAGGCAGAGGCAGTTAAGCTCTTCGCTAACACCTATTTGGCACTCCGCGTGAGCTATTTCAACGAGCTCGATACCTACGCCGAGATGAAGGGACTCGACACCAAGGCTATCATCGATGGTGTGGGTTTGGACCCTCGCATCGGCACTTTCTATAATAACCCTTCATTCGGGTACGGTGGTTACTGCTTACCTAAGGACACCAAGCAGTTGCTCGCCAACTATGCCGACGTACCAGAGAACCTTATCCAGGCCATCGTGGAGAGCAATCGCACCCGCAAGGATTTCATCGCCGACCGAGTGCTCAACCAGGCTGGTTATTACAACCAAAACAGCAGTTATGATGCCGTGAAGGAGCATGAGTGCATCATCGGTGTCTATCGCCTGACGATGAAGAGCAATTCCGACAACTTCCGCCAGAGCAGCATCCAGGGAGTGATGAAGCGCATCAAGGCGAAGGGTGCCCAGGTGATTATCTACGAGCCTACGCTTGAAGATGGAACCACCTTCTTCGGCAGCCGTGTGGTCAACGACCTCGAAGCATTCAAGCAGCAGAGCCAAGCCATCATCGCCAATCGCTACGACAAGTGCCTCGACGATGTAGAGGAAAAGGTTTACACAAGGGATATCTTCAGAAGAGACTAAACTTTTCAGTAGAAATAAGGTTTCTGTCTAAAAATAAAACATTTCTGTAGAAATAAGGCTTCTTTCTAAAAATAAAACATTTAAAAATAGCATTAAAAAATTAGAATATTAAGAATTATGGCAAAATTAGTTATCAATTCCTATGAGGAATTTGCTTCTCACCTTGGTGAGAAATTAGGTGAGTCAGAGTGGTTGCAGGTAGACCAGGAACGTATCAACAAGTTTGCTGATGCGACTCTCGACCCACAGTGGATTCATGTAGACGTAGAGCGCGCCAAGGTAGAAAGCCCATACCATAGCACCATCGCCCACGGTTACCTCACCCTCTCATTGCTCCCATACATGTGGCAGCAGATCATTGAGGTGAACAACCTCAAGATGATGGTAAACTACGGAATGGATGAGATGCGCTTCGGCCAGCCTGTGCTCACAGGTTCACGAGTTCGCCTCGTAGCTTCCCTTCATGACATCGCCAACCTCCGTGGCATCTGCAAGGCAAGCATCAAGTTCAGCATCGAGATCGAGGGTCAGCGCAAGCCAGCTCTCTCTGGTATCGCTACCTTCCTGTATTATTTCAACTAAGAGGATGCCAAGCCCCATGCGAAAGCATCTCTCAAGCAAACTAAAGCTTAGATAGATTATGGCAGCAGGAAAATGGATTGGCGGTATGCTTGGTTTCATCACCGCCGGTCCGCTCGGAGCATTGGCTGGCTATGCGCTCGGCTCGCTCTTTGAACGTGGTCTTGACGAGGTAAACCGAGATGGCGACCGCAGCTACAGCAATGCCTACGAGGCATATAGCGGACAGCAAGGCAGTTATGGCAACGCCTATAGCAGACAGCAACACAGCTACGAGGGACAGCGCAACAGCTTCATGTTCTCGCTCCTCGTTCTCTCCTCCTACATCATCAGTGCGGATGGCAAGATCATGCATTCCGAGATGGAGTTGGTGCGCCGCTTCCTCCGTCAGAATTTTGGAGAGGAAGCCTGCAAGCAGGGAGAGTCCATCCTCCTGAAGCTCTTTGAGCAACAGAAGCGATTGGGCATGGCGGAGTATCGCACTGTGATACAAGACAGTTGTCACCAGATACGCAGCAACATGATGTATGAGCAGCGATTGCAGTTGCTCAACTTCTTGGTGATGATAGCCCAAGCCGACAACATCATCGCCCCTGAGGAAATCGCCGCCCTCAAGGAAGTGGCCATCCACATGGGATTGTCGCCTGAGGATGTGGAGCAAATGCTCAACCTACAAGGTGGAGCATCCTCAACCAACAGTCTCGATGATGCCTACAAGGTATTGGGCATCTCACCTACCGCCACCAATGATGAGGTGAAAGCCGCCTACAGAAAGATGGCTCTCAAACATCACCCAGACAAGGTGGCAGCCTTGGGCGAAGATGTTCGCCGCGCAGCGGAAAAGAAATTCCAAGAAATCAATGATGCAAAAGATAGAATCTACAAGGCAAGAGGGCTGTAATAAATAAAAAAAGGATGAGTCACTTCTGATTTGAAGTGTCTCATCCTTTTTTATTATAGAGTATCTTTTTTAGATTAGAGATTATTTTTCCCTTCACTTTCTGAAAATTTCGATTGATTCTCAGCCATTTACAGTGAAAGGATACGATTGCATAAACTACAGGTATCAAGGATTGACTATAGGGAAGACTTAAATGGACAAAGAGGAAGCCCATACAGTAGGGGGAAACATAGAATCTAAAGGGCAATGACATTAGGTAAAAGAGGATGAAAACTTAGAATTTCTATATTTCTCTCTATAGACAGAAATATGTTTCACTATAGACACACATATTTTCGGCTATAGCCGCACATATTTCTGCCTATAGAGAAAAGATAGGAAATTCCTATATTAATACCCTTCAAATCCTATTTTACTCCCCTTCAATCAGTCATTTCCTCCCCATTCAGTTTTTAGCAACATTTCTCTATCATTCTCTTGCAAACAGGGTATCAAATGTTGTATCTTTGCACCATCAAACTTAAAAAAACAAAGTAATGAATATCAAAAAATCTATTATCAAGCTGCTCGACGATACCAAGTACGTCACAGCCATCGAAAAGCAGAATGCCTTGCTTCAACAGAAGAACGACCTGCTGCAAGAGAAAGCCCTCCTCCTCCGACAAAACCTCCAAAAGGAGAGAACTGAAAAGGAGGAGGACGAGGAAACCAAGTATCAAAAACGCAGTCGCAATTACTTGCGCCCCATTGACGACATGACGACCTGGTTGCTCCATCACTATGAGTTCCGTTACAACGTCATCACCGATGTCTTCGAATACCGCAAGACAACCGACGACAATCATTCGAATGGCGAGCCCCCCTTTGCCATCATCGACAAGTATGCCATCAACTCCATCGCCATCGAGGTACAGGAGGCTGGCATCTTCGTGCGTGACCATTTCGTAGAGCGGCTCATCAAGTCAAAATACGCCAAGCCCTACCACCCCATCCGCTCTTATATTAATAAGGTGAAAGGAACTTGGGACGGGAAGGAACGCGTCTGCGACTTTCTTCGCCGCATCAACAAGTCGGATTATTGCCAGAAGATGGGAAGAATCTGGCTTAGGGCGATGGTGGCGCAGATGGCTGGCATCGACGAGAACCACGCCAACAGCGTGATGCTCACCTTGGTTTCTCCCACACAAGGCATGCACAAGAGCACCTTTCTCAGAAATCTCTTGCCATTGGAACTGCGCGACTACTACACCGATGACTTCTCGCTGAACCAGAAAGGCAACGCTCAAAGAAAAATTGTGGAGTTCGCCATCATCAACGATGACGAGTTGGACAAGGAGAACCCGAAGAAAATGCCAATGATGAAGACGCTGATGCAAACCATGAAACCGAGTTTCATCGGTGCCTATAAGAAAAACTTCAACCGTCTTCCACGCACTGCCTCCTTCACGGGCACAAGCAACAGCCGAGAACTCCTCACCGACCGCACGGGTTCTCGCCGTTTCCTCATTTTGGAACCAGATGGGATGATTGATGTTGAAGGCATTGAACATGACCAAATCTACGCCCAGCTTTTGCATGAGATAGAGCAAGGAGAGCCTTACTTTTTCTCGAAAACAGAAGAACAAGAACTGCAAGCGCACAACCAGCCTTACTATGTGAAGACCGACTTGGAGCGCATCCTCACCTCTCGTTTCCGAATCCTAAAATCTGGAGAAGAGGCGTTTAAGATGAGTGCCTCCACGATCATGGGCAAGCTGAAAGAGCAGAAAGTGAAAGGCATCGAACAAATCAGCCTCAACTCTTTCTGCAAGACGCTCACCCACCTCTTCGGGAACCCCGTGCACACCAACCTCGGAAACCTATACGCCATCAGGGAAATATAAAGTTCCTCAAAGCCACTAAACAAAAAAAACTCCCTTCACTGTAATTCGTTGACTATCAGGTATAGTCTTCGAAAAAGTGAAGGGAGTTTTTATATAGAATTATATATCTTTATTCTGCAGCATCCTCAGCGGCAGCCTTCTTCTTACGGATGGCACGCTTGCGCTTTGGCTTCTCCTCTGTGCCAGGAGTAACAATCTTAACACCTGCCAACTCAGGGTCGATCAAGATACGGCCACAGTACTCGCAAGGGATAATCTTCTTGTGCATCTTGATGTCCAACTGGCGCTGAGGCGGAATCTTGTTGAAGCAACCACCACAAGCATCACGCTGCACGTAAACGATGCCCAAACCATTGCGGGCACCCTTGCGGATACGCTTGAAACTTGCGAGCAAACGTGGCTCAATCTTCTTCTCCAAGTCCAATGCCTTCTCCTTCAAGCGCTCCTCCTCCTCACGAGTCTCCTCCATGATGTCGTCAAGCTCGGCACGCTTCTCAACCAAACCCTTCTCACGGTCTGCCTTCATAGCCAATGCGTGGTCCAAGTCGGCCTGCTTCTCACGAATCTTCTGCTGACCCTCGCGAATCTTCTTGTTGCAAAGTTCGATTTCCAACTCCTGGAACTCGATTTCCTTACTCAATGTATCATACTCACGGTTGTTGCTAACAGTATCGAGCTGAGCACGATAACGCTCCAAACTTGCCTGAGCCTCCTGAATCTCACCATTCTTCTGAGACACAGCTCTGTCGAACTGGTCGATGTCACGCTCAATGTTCTCGATACGAGTTGCAAGACCAGCGATCTCATCTTCCAAGTCCTGTACTTCGAGAGGAAGCTCACCTCTCAACGCACGCTTCTCATCGATACCAGACAAGGTGGTCTGAAGCTGATAGAGCACCTTCAACTTCTCTTCCACTGTCAAATCTGTAGGATCTTTCTTTGCCATATTTCTTATAATGTTTAATTATTATTGTTTAATGTTTAATCAGGCATACGCCCGCTATGCATTTGATTTCTTCAAAAAAGATTCCCCACTTACATGTAAAGAATCGGGTTGGTGTTGATTTCCGAGATATAGCACTTGGCATCCGGGAACCGCTCCTCGATGATGCTCTTGAAAATCTCGGTGGTGAACTGCTCGCTCTGATAATGTCCGATGACGCATATCTGAATCTCCTGCTCATGGCCGAAGAACTCATGATAGTGCATCTCGCCCGTGATGAAAGCATCCGCACCCGCTGCGATGGCGGCATCCAACAAGAAGGAGCCCGCACCTCCACAGAGCGCCACCTTCCTGATAGGACGGCGCAACAACTGGTTGCACTGCACACTCTCCACAGCAAAACGTTCACGGAGCATCAACACGAGGTCGTCGGCAGCAATACCCTCGGCGAATCGCTCTCTCAGCTCATCGGATGCCTCGATGTCCTCATCAGCAATCTCACCAATCACGCCTTCGCCACCTTCCACGCCATTCACCTCCTTCGTTCCACCAAAGAACTGGAGGTTGCGAAGACCGAGTTTTTCGGCAATCTTGAAGTTGACGCCGCCCGTTGCCGCATCCATGTTGGTATGCATGGAGACGATGGTGATGTCATTCTTGATAGCCTTTCTCACGGTGCGCTGCACATAGTTCTCATCTGATATTCTCGCCAATTTTCGGAATATCAGCGGATGGTGGCTCACGATGAGATTGCAGCCCTTCAGAATAGCCTCGTCGACCACTTCCTCGGTGACGTCAAGACACAACAATGCCCCTGACATTTCTACCGCCTCTGTCAATCCAACTTGCAAGCCGGCATTATCATATCCTTCCTGCAAGGGCAGAGGCGCGTAATGTTCAAGGGCATCAACTACCTGTTTTATTTTCACGCTCTTAACTCTATTTTTCGTTTTAGGTTGCAAAGTTACGCATTTCTTGGCAATATTGTTCTATGCACGCCATTAGTTTAATATTTTTTAATAAAAAAAGAATTGTCAAAAAGTAAAATAATTAGTATTTTTGCACGCATATTAACAAAAAAGAGTATCGCTTATGCAACATTCAACTTTCCCTTGCGATTTCGTGCTCCCTGCCGAATGGGAGCCACAGAGTGCCATCATGCTCACTTGGCCTCATGCCGACACCGACTGGAAGCCATATCTCAGGCAGATAACCGACACCTATCTTGAGCTCTCGAACATCATCACTCGTTTCGAGCACCTCCTTGTGGTCACTCCTATCGTGGAGAGTACCCGCAAGATGCTTTCAGAGCGTCTCTCCGCCGAGCAGATGGGGCGTGTGCATCTCTATGAGATTGAGAGCAACGACACCTGGGCTCGCGACCATGGCCCTATCACCTTGGTTTCCAAGAGCAAGCGCAACTCTTTCATCGTGCCTATCCACTTGCTCGACTTCAAGTTTAATGGATGGGGCGAGAAATTCGCTTGGCAGAAAGACAACGCCATCAACGTGCAACTCTACTACCAGGGAGCCTTCGATGCCGCCCTTGAGAACCACACGGGTTTCGTACTGGAAGGCGGCAGCATCGAGAGCGATGGCAAGGGCACTATCTTCACAACATCGCAGTGCCTCCTCGCCCCTCACCGCAACCAACCTTTCACTCGTGAGAACATCGACCAACAGTTGAAGAACTTCTTCCATGCCCGCCAGATAGTTTGGCTCGACCATGGCAACTTGGTGGGCGACGACACCGATGGACATATCGACACCATCGTGAGAGTGGCTCCCCACGACACCTTATTATATGTAGGCTGCGACGACCCAGAGGATGAGCAGTACGAGGACTTTCAGGCACTCGAAAAACAGCTCCAGAAGCTCTTCACCTTCGAAGGCTATCCTTATCGCCTGCTCAAGCTCCCGATGCCCGACGCCATCTATGACGAGGGCGACCGTCTGACCACCGACAAGGACAGCAAGGGCGACCGACTGCCTGCCACCTATGCCAACTTCCTTGTCCTGAATGGTGCCGTCGTCTACCCTACCTACAACCAGCCAGAGAAGGACGAGGAGGCGAAACGACAGATTCAGCTCGCCTTCCCCGACCGTGAAATCATCGGCGTAGACTCGCTCACCATCATCCGTCAGCACGGAAGCATTCACTGCCTCACCATGCAACTGCCTATGGGAGCGATTAGAATAAATGACAAATAACAAACAACAAATAAGGCTAACGCCTTTAAATCATATTCAATGAAACTCGGAATATTACAGCAACATAACACGGCAGACATCGCCGATAACAAGACTCGCCTGGCGCAAGGTATCATCGACCTCGCACATCGTGGCGCAGAGCTCATCGTATTACAGGAACTCCACAACTCGCTCTACTTCTGCCAAGTGGAGGATGTGGAACTCTTCGACTTAGCAGAACCAATTCCTGGTCCTTCCACCGACTTCTATGGAAAGCTCGCCAAAGACCTCGGCGTGGTCATCGTCACTTCACTCTTTGAGCGTCGTGCCCCTGGGCTCTACCACAACACAGCCGTGGTCATCGAGAAGGATGGCACCATCGCCGGCAAGTATCGCAAGATGCACATCCCCGACGACCCAGCCTACTACGAGAAATTCTATTTCACCCCTGGCGACTTGGGATTCCACCCTATCCAAACTTCCGTGGGAAGGCTCGGTGTGTTAGTATGTTGGGACCAGTGGTACCCTGAGGCAGCCCGACTGATGGCTCTACAGGGCGCAGAGATGCTGATTTATCCTACCGCCATAGGCTATGCTACCTACGATACGGAGGAGGAACAGCAACGACAGCGCGAGGCGTGGACCACCGTAATGCGTGGACATGCCGTGGCAAATGGTTTGCCAGTGGTGGCAGTCAACCGTGTTGGCTTCGAGCCAGACCCAAGTGGACAGACCGAAGGCATCCAGTTCTGGGGCAGCAGTTTTATAGCAGGACCTCAAGGCGAACTCCATTATCGTGCGAGCGACAATGAGGAAGAGAGCTTGGTGGTAGACATCGACCTGAAGCATAGCGAGGATGTACGCCGTTGGTGGCCATTCCTTCGTGACCGTCGCATCGACAACTACGGAGACATCACCAAGAGATTTATCGATTAAACAAGAATTTTTCGATTAAAAGAGATTCATCGTTTCTTAAAAAATAAGGAGTCAGGATAATGCAAAATTTGGAAGTGATGGTGGTATTGTTCATCATCGTTATTTTGGGATACGTCGCCTGCAAGTTAGGCTATATGGGCGACAAGTTTGACAAGAAGCTGTCGTCCATTGTTGTCGACATCACTTGCCCGTTGTTGGTGTTATCGTCGGTGATGGGAGATGACTTGCCCGACCGCACGCTCATCCTTCCCTTGTTGGGCGTAGGCTTTCTCACCTACATCTTACTGATGGTGTTCGGCTTCTGGGTTCCTCGGCTCATCACCAAGAACCACGACGACCAAGGCATGATAGGTTTCGCCCTGATGTTTGCCAACGTGGGCTTCATCGGCTACCCTATTGTCTCTTCCATCTTCGGTCCTCATGCCGTGTTCTACGCCGCCTTGCTCAACATGCCCAACACCTTCTTCATCTTCACGGCGGGCGTGATGCTCATCAAGGGCGAATACAGTTTGAAGCAGTTCAACCCGAAGGTATTGGTGAGTCCTGCGATGCTCGGAGCCTTCCTTGCCGCCATTCTCGTGGCACTTGGCATCCACACCCCTGACATCATCGCACGTCCTATCACCATGGTGGGAAACATCACGGTGCCAGCCGCCTTGATGATCATCGGAAGTTCGATGGCAAAGTTGCCTATCAGGGACATCATCGGCAGCACAAAAGTATACATTACCTCACTCCTTCGCCTTACGATAGTGCCCCTGTCCATATACTTCCTCTTCAAGGTGTGCGGCGTAAGCGACCAGGTGAACAACATCAACACGGTGGTCATCGCCATGCCTGTGGCTTCCTTCGGCACCATGTTCTGCCTGAAGTATGGGCGCAATCCGTCACTCATCACCGAGACCACCTTCATCACCACACTTGGTTCCATCATCACCATTCCGCTCATCACGCAATTATTTAGCTAAGAGAGAGTCGTATCAGTAAACAAGAAATAGAGACAAGAGAGAAAACATGAATCAGAAAGTGAATCCATTCATAGCGATGATACCATTGGCATCGCTGATAGCCCTCATCATTTTAGTAGTCAACCTCTTCCCCGACGATGCCCTCGCAGGAGCATCCCAGGTAGCCCTCATGATAGCCACCGCCGTATGCGTGGCACTTGGCATGGGCATCTACAAGATGAAATGGAGCATCTTCGAGGAGATGATCAAGAAGACGGTGGGCGATGCTGGCGTGAGCATCCTCATCCTGTTGCTCATCGGCATGATGTCTGCCACCTGGATGATCAGCGGTGTCGTGCCTACCTTAATATATTATGGTGTGCAAATCATGTCGCCCCTCTTCTTCCTGCCTTGCGCCTGCATCATCTCCAGCATCATCTCCATCATGACGGGTACCTCCTGGACCACCATTGCCACCATCGGCATCGCCCTGATGGGTATCGGCAGTGCCCTTGGCATCCCTGCACCATACACGGCGGGAGCCATCATCTCAGGAGCCTACTTTGGCGACAAGCTCTCCCCGATGAGCGATACCACGGTGCTCGCCTCCTCCATCGCCGGAGCCGACTTGTTTTCGCATATCCGCTACATGCTTTACACCACGGTGCCAAGCATCACCATCAGCATCCTGCTCTATCTCGTCATCGGACTCTCTTATGACGGCAAGGAAGTGGAGATAGCGCAGTATCTCACTGGTCTCGACCATGGTTTCAACATCTCGCTATGGACGCTCCTCGTACCGCTGTTTACGGGCTATCTCATCTATCGCAAGACCCCATCGCTGATTACCCTCTTGCTATCCGCCCTCTCGGCCTGCATCTGCGCCGTGATATTGCAGTCGGACGTATTGGTGAAAATCGCTGGCGAGACCACGACCTCAGCCAAGAGTCTCTTCGAGGGAATCATGATTACTTGCTACACCAAGACGCAAGTGGACACAGGCTATGCCGCCATCAACGACTTAGTAGCCACACGCGGCATGGCAGGCATGCTCGACACCATCTGGCTCATCCTTTGCGCCATGTGTTTTGGTTCTTGCATGGTGGCGAGCAACATGCTCCACGCCATCACCCACGTGCTCCTGAAGAGCATCCACAGCACCGTGTCGCTCGTTTGCTCCACCGTGACATCGGGCGTATTGCTCAACTTGGTGATGGGCGACCAATTCCTCAGCATCATCATGAACGCCTCCATCTACAAGGAGGAATATGCGGCACGTGGCTATCGACCAGAATTGCTGAGCCGAAGCACAGAGGATTCTGCCACGGTAACCTCCGTACTCGTACCTTGGACTGCCTGCGGCATGACACAGAGCACCGTGCTTGGCATCCCGACATTGGTATATTTGCCATTCTGCTTCTTCAATATCATCAGTCCTTTGATGAGTTGCTTGGTAGCGATTCTCGGTTTTGTTCCGAAGCCGCAGCCTAAAGAAGAAATGCCTCAAGAATAAAGAGAAAAATAAATACGAAAAATCCCAGTTTCAAGCACTGTCTGAAACTGGGATTTTTCATGTCATTTTAGAAGATAAATCTTATCGTTATTTTCTTTAACTGATAAGTGATGTTCTCTTAGAACAACTTGTCGATGTCAATCGAAAGACCTATCTGGAAGTTGATTCCATCCGTCAGCGGACAGTTGAGATAATAATGCTTCGGACGATAATTGAAGAGGTTGTCCAAAGCCATATTCACCTTTACCGCCTTGCCAATTCTCTGCACAAGCGACAATTTCCAGAGCGTGTAAGCTGGATAAGAGACCGTAACCGTTCCCTCGCTCACGTCATAGTAGTTCTTGTACTCCACGTTCTCCACGCCCGACAGCACCCTGCCGTTCAGTCCCACGCTGAGCCCATAGTTTTTGGTAAACTGATGGTCGTAGTCGAATCGCAGGTTCAAGGCATGCTCACGAGCCGGTATGTACTGGTTGTTGATGGTATTGCCATCCTTGTCCTTCGCCAATTGTTCCTTGGTATAAGCGTAGGTGATGCGAGAGGAGAAACCATTGTTCCATCTCGCCTGCACGCCCACCTCGCCGCCATACACACTGTAGGAATCCAAGTTGGTATAAGGCAGATAAGGCAACTTGTCGGTTGTCGACTTGAAATAAGGAGCCGACGTGGAGAGTTTGTTCCTCACCTTATTATAATAAGCAGAAGCCGTGAAATTGTAATGTCCCTTGGTATATTCCGCCGAGAGATTGAAGTTATGGCTGATTTCCGACTTGAGATCAGGATTTCCCTCCACAATCCAGATACCCGACATATCGAAGTTGTAGTACTTCTCCTTCAAGGTTGGCGCACGGAATCCCATGCCATATCCTGCACGGAGAGCCAAGTTGCGCAAAGGCTTGTAACAGAGGTTCAGCTTCGGGGTGACATGCGAGTCCTTGCCATCCGAGAAATAGTCGTATCTCACGGCTCCCACTGCCTCCAACTTGTCCGTTATCTGCCAGTCATACTGGGCGAAGACATCCCAACTATCCTGTTTCTTCACATCTCCCTCCAAGTTGGTATTATAGAGATAATCATGCAGATAGTCTGCGCCAATCGTCAAGACATCACCGCCCTCGAAAGAGTGATTGTAGAGCATACGGAAGGTATTCTGCACGTTGCTGTAGTCACGAATGTCGAGATTTCTCTGTTTCTGGTAATCCGATTTGTCATACTGGTCGAAGGCGTAGTTTGCCTGCAACACGTCATTCTCGCTGATGTTCCAGTTCAATCTCAAGCCGCCCGTGAAGTCACGATAACGCTCAGGGAGGTCGGCGGTGCGAGTGGTCTCACGGAAGAAATAGCCCGCACGTCCCATCAAGCTCAACTTCTCGGATGGCGACCAGGTAAGCTGTTCCTTGAAGTTCATTGTCTTGTCACCATAGATGGTAGAGATGACACGGGTCACAGGATTTGGCGCACTATGCACATCATAGTTGTCCATGCGGTTGAAGTTGGCTGTCAACATATTGTTCCAATGCTTGCCGTTCAAGCCGAAGGAGGCACCATATCGCTGTTCGTTGTGCTTGGCGTATCTGCCGTTCACATTGAGAGTCCAAGGTTGGGTGGCGTGCTTGGTGATGATGTTGATGACACCACCCGTGGCATTGCTGCCATAGAGGGCCGAAGCCGCACCCTTCACGATTTCGATGCGCTCCACATTGTCCATGTTCAGTCGGGTGAAGTCCACGTCATCCATTGTCTCGCCTGCCAATCGCTCACCATCCACAAGGAAGAGCACGCCCTGTCCACCGAAGCCAGAGAAGTTGAGGTGCGTCTGCTGGTTCATGGCATACGAGAACTCGATGCCCGGCATTTCCTGTTGCAAGAGGTCTTGCACGTTGGTGGCATCCACCCTTGCGATGTCCTTCGAGGTGATGACACGGGTCTGTATCGGCGTATCTTTCAGGAATTTCGGTGTACGAGTACCCGTCACCACCACTTCCTGCAAGTCAAACTGGCGACTGATGGAGTCCAAGTAAGCCTCATAGGTTAGCGAGTCTCGCTGGCTCTTGACTTGTGCTTCATTTTGCGCCATTGCCAAACCTGGGCTCATCAGAAGTATAGAAAATAAAATATGTTTCATTGATATATTCCCAAATAATCGTATCCCTATTTATAATTTATCAATAAGGGTATTTGTAATTGATGGTCATCCAACATTTCGTACCCGTTGGCGACAAGTAGTTCTCTAATTGCAAGGCAGCGTAAGTGCCATCCTTGAGACGCAGGATGAACACGTGATTGTTCAAGTTGAACTTAGGAGGCATCGGTGGAATCTCCATAGTGAGCCAAGAAGACAAGACCCTGTTGATGCGAATGCCTTGCGAAGGCACCAATCCCAACAACATTTGGTCTTGGCTGTCCCACACCTCGTTCTCCGACCACTCGTCCTCCGTGAAGTCCATCGTCTTGAAAGCATCACTCGACTCAGGCAAGTCGCTCATCGAGGTAAAGGAAGTCTCCAAGACGGCTCCGCCATTGGTGCGCACATTGTTACGATGCACGGCAAAAGTCCAGGCATCTGGCTCCGACTGAGTGGCAGTAGGCGTGAACGAACGAAACTCACTCTTCGTGATTCCCTCACCGAAGACATCAAACCAGTACATATACTGTCCCGCCTTCTCATTATTCGTAGGTTGTGAGCCTGCGCCAACTTGCGAACTCACCTCGGCACTTGCCTCCATCGGAATCGGATAAGCCACGAACTCTGTCTGCGCCTTCTGCAAACCTTCCTCATCCTCCGCCTCGGTCAGCTTCTGCAACTCGTGCAAATCCACGTAATACCAGTCTGTCCAACTGGTGGCATCCATCAACAACTGTCCCTTGGCAGACACGATGGTTTCCTCAGGCTGGTCGTATATATCATCAAAAATGCCGTTGCAGGCAGTGAGCGCCAAGACACTCATTCCTGCAACGGTCATTTTCAAAGATAGTGCAAACGAGCGCAATGAAAGCTTGCTTTCAAATTGCCGAGTGCAGCTCATCTTCTGCAAAGATTGGGTCAAATTAACTTTTATCTTATAGTTCATTTATCTTTCTCGTTTATGATTTTACCGGGAAATCCTTACTTCTTCAAGAATTTCTTGCCGTTCACGATGACGATGCCCTTGTAGCTGTCATCCACACGCTGACCACGAAGGTTATACATCTTGCCATCGCCTACCTTCACGTCGTTCTTCATCTCTACCTTCTCTACACCGTTGGCACTACCATTGCCGAAAGTAGACTTGATAGGGAATGGCATAGCACCCATCTGGAAGGTATTGACGATAGAAGAGATATTACTGCCATCGTATACCACGAGGATATTGTTGTCCTTGGCAGCATTGAATTCAAAGTCCTGGTCATAGTTGACACTGCCACCCTCAGCCTTGAAGTGGAATTTCAAGCCATCGTTCTTGTAATCACGATAGTAGCCACCCTTTTCTGCATCGTAGGTCAAGCCCTTCACGATGTAAGTACCCAAGGTCAAGTTGCCCATCACGGTGTTATCCAAAGTGTAAGAAGGCACCTCTACGTCCACCTTCTCCACATCGCCATCCTTGTATTTGCGTACCTTGTAAGTAACGTTCTCGTTCTTGTAGTCGAAAGCACCACCCACGTTCACATTGATGCTGTTGGATACCGCCTTAACATAATAAGAATTGATGGTATAAGTCATTGGCAAAGGCATTATGCCGTATTTGAACACAGCAGTGAGAGTAAGCGAATTGTCAGCCATATTGTATGTACCTGAGAAAGAAGAGCCATCTACCGTCTTTCCATCCTCTGCGGTGGCAGTAAAAGTTTGGTCATCGAATGTCACTACGTGGTTTGCGCCCATCGCGAACTTGGCAGCCTTGACTGTGAAAGAAGGGATGGTCATGGTTTGTCCCATCATGCTACCCTGCATCTTTGGCAAAGTGATGTCGCCGTTGTCCATACCATTCATCACGAACTTCACGGTATCACTTTCGTTGTCTATGTTAACCGTAGCCACATTCAAGTGAGAAGCACCAGCGAAAGTCAAGGCTCCATGCATCTGAGCCATCATGTTTGTTGCCATCATCGCAGCAACCATAAAAGTAAAGATTTTCTTCATTCTATTCTCGTTTAATGATTTCTAAATATATTATCTATCTCTTTTAACCTCAAACTTTTCCGTTTGGGGCTGCAAAGGTACGGAGTTTTCGCCAAAGCCACAATACTCAAAAATAGGTATTCCGCCCAATACCTACTTTTAGGTATTCATGGCATTGCCAACAAAAAAAGAGCCTTCATTTCTGAAAGCCCTTTCTTCTTATTTTCACTATTTTATTGGTTATCCTCCACTTCCTTCACGTTATAAATCCAGCAACCCACTATCAGGGCGATGAATACCACGAGAATACCAACCATCTCCACGACATGATGCCCAGGGTCTACCCAGATTTCCTTGAAGAAGCCATTTCTCGCCGCCACTTCCACAGCCGTCCAGAAGACGATAACCGTAGCCAATGCCATGCGGATGTTCCTGCCCCAGTTGCCGATGCGCAACTCCTTCTTCAACATCAGAGCCGAGCCTATCAGGCAGAAGATGGCGATGGCAAATGTAACAGGATGCGAGGTGCCGAGGAACACAGGGTCGTAGCAGAACATTAATAATAGGTATAAGCCCCACATCATGATGTTCCACTCCATGAAGGTGACGATGCTGGCATGATGCGCCATCGGACGAAGCTCCACTCTATCCTTCACACCGCAGTGGTTCTGAATCCAACGGATGAAATCGCAACCAGTACGGGTACAGAACACATACATCACGATAAACATCATCCACATGCCGAAGGTGGCAGGCATGATGAGGTATTCAGGACGAGAGCCACGTATCTCCTTCAGTTGGGCACGAGTGAAGTCGTCAAGTGGTGTGCCATTGATGGTAAAGGTATGGTTCACGCCGATGCCGTTCACGTATTCGGTGGCAGTCTGCACGATGCCGTTGCCCACCAAGTCGCAGTGTACGCCGTATCTCTGTGCATAGTAAGCGAAGAGGAACTCCACCCATCCGGTCCAGAAGAACAAGGCACCCGTGATGCCGAAGCAAGTCTGCTTGGTCTCGCCCTTCACGAAGACGCCCCAGATGGTGACAACGAGTCCCACGAAGCCCATGGCGAAGGCTGAATAATGCAGTACGGTAGGTGAAAGCAGATGCTCCATGATAATCATGAGCGCATGCCCCAAGGGCATAAGGAGCAAGATGATGAGGATGGATCCTATCGTCTTGCCAAGATGAATATTTCCGTTCATAATCGTTGATATTTGTTTTAAATTGGGCTGCAAAGGTACGACAAATCGCCCGAATACACAATACTTAGAAATAGTGATTTTCAAAGTGGCTCATAAAAATGAAGCGAAACGGCAAAAAAACAGAGGATCACCTGAAGCACTTGATTTCCAATTCTATCAATCAGGCTTATGGCTGAAGAATCCTATGAAATTATCAAAAGCATAACACTTTCAGAGCGCAAAGATACACTTTATTTTTGTAACTCGCAAGAAAAAACAGAAAAATAAATACCGAAAAGTTTGGCGTTTCGAATAATAATGAGTACTTTTGCAGCAATTGTTTCCATTACGCTTTTACAAGACAGCGTATTAAGAGAAACTTCTAATGTTATATATAAAACCAACAAGTATGGAACAATACAAATATCAAGCCGAAATTAATACGTTAATACAACAAGGACTAAAAATGCCTCTCGTTGTAAAGCCAAACAATCTGAAAGGTTTCAGATTTACTTTCAAAAATGACATAGGAAAAAGTTATTTACCCAACTATATCATGAAGCCTCAACGAGCAATTATAGCAAATCAACGTAAAGTTGACATTGGAGGATATGCCCTATCATGTTTTACAGACAAGGACAAAGCTATCAAATTTTATCATCTTTTAGCTAAGAGCATGAGAAATATCTCGAAGTCCATAGGTGATTCCATATCTTCTGGAAATATAAGCAATAGAGATGGCAATATAACAGTTCCTGCTGCAAATGGACATTTCAACTTATTTGAGTTCCCTGCTTGTGACTTATCAAAAACATTCAGTTTAGAGGAGGAATTATCATGAAACAAATAAAAGGAATCAATATAAAGAAAAGAGACTACAGTAATTTCAAGAAAGTAGCAGACCTCATTTACTTTGACGGTCCGCTACTATCACATTATGTGACAGACAATGGTGACAACTATTTATTTTATTGGATTGATGAAGACGAAACATGCAATCGTTGGATGGTCATAAGAACCGACTATGCCAACATAAAAAGCTACATCAATCACAAAACAACCCTTTTGAGCTTACTGTCATCCCCCATCGACGACATTGTCTATACTGTCGATGTTGACAACGAAGGAAACCATTGCAACTTCCAAGCCCATGCCATAGAAGATTTACCAAAAGATTATCTTCCCGAACCAGACTCCTACTATGAATTTGAGCCAGAAGACATCAATCAGAGAAACCTTTCCTTGGCAGAACTCAGTGACAAGAAGCTCGACTGGTTCAGAAAAGTATGCGCTGTGGCATTATAAAAACTCACTCTTCAGTATGTGCAAAAAATGCACATACTGAAGAAAACAGTTCCTCACGCCAATCCCTCTCTATACCCTATTTTTCTTATATACATTGCTAATCATTTCAAGCACTTCAAACAAACTTGCTGTTTTTTTATGCTCCGAATCACTCATCTTTTGCAACTTTCCGATTTCGACAACATCATCTATATTGACATTTGCAAACATCGATGCAAAAGCCAAAATCGACTGGAGTTTAACCCAAGTTTGACACTTTAGGGAATTTTTCATAAATTTTCGACCAGTTTTTCGTTCTAATTGCTTGATATACAATAGAGG
>SAMEA104315437__coassemble_312_pt1 | contig 29131 bp, 17 predicted proteins | sample SAMEA104315437__metabat2_high_PE_043 | metagenome-assembled genome bin SAMEA104315437 (sample SAMEA104315437) | gut metagenome | biome: Monkey gut; feature: monkey-associated habitat; material: faeces | place: China | collected 2013 | reverse complement strand
TCTTTCTTTTGTCGCTAAGAGAAAGTGTATTTCTCAAAAGCGAGTGCAAAAGTACTAACTATTTTCCAACCCACCAAATTTTTCAAGGGAAAAGTTTCAAAAATATTAAGATTTTAACATTCATTTGTACTTTAGTGAGGTTTACGAGACACTGCACTTTATTATATACATGCACACGTTTGCGTGCACACCCACGCACTTGCGCACACCTATACGGATGCGCAAAATAATATAGGTTATTGGGGATGCAAACAAGTTAAATTCATCATAGCCATAGAAGAAAGAACAGAAGATGGCACAGATACAGAATGATTTCAAAAAGAAAAGGCAGAACTCTTTACCGGAATTGAGGGGAAAAAGGACTTCTCCTTCATAGTGTCAGAAGGAAAAAAAGAACCCCTCTTCCTTACAACCGAAGAAAAAACAATGGTCAGAAGCAGGACTACGTCAAAAAATAATCAAGAAGCGCAAAATACACCCTTAAGAGAAAAAACAAATACCCTTAAGGGAAAAAATATTTAGTGTTAAGGAAAAAAATATTTTCCCTTAAGGGTATTTTTCAAAGTGGTCTATGGCACAAAGAAAGCTACAGGCTGACATTTTTGCTGTTTTGTAAATATAAATCCTATGAGTGCAAAACTTAAAAGGTATCAAATAATTGTTAATAAATCAGCAATTTGGAAGAAGTTTCAAGATTTGGCATTATCTTTGCAAAATAAACAAATAAGAGAAACAAACATGCCTGCCACAATAGGCACATGCAAATATCACGAGATTATAAACTAAACAGAATAAGATTATGACAGAAAAAGAAATGTTCAATTTTATAAATGAACAAAACCAGCAAAGTTCTGGATTTGCCATCAATGAGAAAGAGCGTGGATTGACCAACGTGTTCTCAGCCCTGATGCGCAAGGTATATGTTTGGATGACGCTCGCCTTATTGATTACAGGTGTCACCGCATACGGAGTAGCAAGCAGTCCTACCCTCTTGATGACCATCATGACAAGTCGTGGACTGATGTGGGGTTTGATTATCGCTGAGTTCGTCTTGGTATTCGCCATCAGCGGAGCCATCAACCGCCTATCCTTGAGCACGGCGACACTCCTATTCATCATCTACTCTGTGCTGAACGGAGCTACGCTCTCCTCTATCTTCATCATTTATGAGCCAATGGTGATAGCCAAAGTATTCTTCATCACAGCAGGCACATTTGGCGCGATGGCATTCTATGGCTACACCACCAAGAAGGACTTAACTTCCATCGGCAAGATTCTCTTCATGGCATTGATTGGCTTGATCATCGCAACCATAGTAAACATGTTCTTGAAGAGTCCAGGTTTTGATTACATTTTGAGCTATGTAGGTGTAGCAGTCTTCATTGGTTTAACTGCATGGGACTCTCAGAAAATCAAGCAGATGTTGCAAATGCAATATGATATGAGCGAAGGCGCACAGAAGTTGGCTCTACTCGGTGCTCTCACCTTGTATCTCGACTTCATCAACCTCTTCCTCTATCTGCTTCGCATCTTCGGCAGCAACAGAGATTAATATTTTAAAAGTACATAAAGCAAAAAGGCGATTGGATTTTTTCCAATCGCCTTTTTCATATTCTTCTTTCAATTCATCTACCACTACGACATAAATCGAAAGACCTATTTCTGAGCCATTTTCCCCATCCAAAACTGCAAGGTTCCCCCTTTTAGAATATCACCATGTGACAGCTTGTAATCTGTCAACAGTTTGCCATCCAAAAGAGACTTTTGTATGAAGATAGCCTCATCGTTCACACCATTTGCAATAATTTCAAACTTTTTTCCGTTCTCCAAATTAAACGTTACCTTATCAAAACTTGGCGTTCCTATATAATAATAAGGAGTGCCAGGGCATACAGGATAGAAACCGATGGCAGAGAACACATACCAAGCCGACATCTGACCGGCATCATCATTACCAGACAAACCACCTGGGGTATCGTTGTACTCTGTATTCAAGATGTGATGGATGCGCTCTTGCGTCTTCCAAGGAGCACCAGCCGCATCATAGAGATAAGCCACTTGATGACAAGGTTCGTTGCCATGCCAATACAAGCCTTCATCAAACATCTTGTCCAAGCGAGAGATGACTACCGACATCGAGTCTGACTGGGAAATGTCTTGTGCATTGCGAGTCAATCGTTTAGCAGACTTATCAACACTGTTATTAATTACGTTGAAAAGTCCTTGGATGTCCTGAGGTACATACCAAGTGTAATGGCAAGTAGCCCCTTCTGTGATGTAACTCTTGCGATGCACCAAGTCTTTGTTTCCTTCCCATTTTCCGTTTTGAAGGCGACCATCCGCCCATCCCGTCTTAGGATTGATGACTTTTCGCCAATTCTCGGAACGGCGCATCAGTTCGGCATAATCAGTCATCAGAGACTGCCGAGTGTAAGAGCCATCTTTTGTCTCTGAGGAACAAGAGTCTGCCAAAGCCTTCGCCAACTGTGCCACTGCGAAGTCATCGAAGGCATATTCTAAGGTACGAGAAGTCTGTTCGTTGTTATGGAAAGCCTCCTTCACGCTATCCTCCATCGGGATATAACCATATTTCAGATAGGAGTTCAAGGCACGTCTTCCCATTCCGTTCTTGTATTCCTCAAAATTCTTCGGACTTTCGAAAGCATTTTTTCTCATTCCTTCGTATGCCTTCATCACATCAAAATTGCGAATTCCTTTGACATATGCATCTGTCAAAGCGACACTCGAATGGTCGCCAATCATTGCTGCCGTATAACTATTCCAACAAGGGAAAATTGGCAGCCAACCACCTTCCTTGTACATATTGACCAACGACTGCATCATATCACCTGAGAGCGTTGGGGTGATGATATTGTAGAGAGGAAGCTCGGCACGATAGATGTCCCACATCGAGAAGTCGCCGTATGCAGCAGGGAGCAAACCATCATCAACAGCTACCGTATCTACAATTGTGGTATCAACACAAACATTATCTAAATCGTTACTCTTCAAAACATTGTCATCCGAAAAACCAAGTTCTTTTTGCTCACCTTTAGAAAAGGAAGGATAGCTTCCATAAACATCTGACATTTCACGAGGCAAGAAAGAAGCACGATACAAGGCACCATAAAACTGATTGACCTTTGCCATGTCCTTGCTTTCCACATCTATTGTATGCAACCTATCGCACCAAATTTGCTCTGCTCTCCATTTCACATCATCAAAGCTACCTGCAACGTCTGTCTCTTGCGAAAGATTTTCAAGGGCATTTCCCTTTGAAGTGAAAGAACTTGCAGCACGAAGTTCTATAGGCTTTCCTACCTTTCCTTTAAAGGTAAGCCATACTCCAGACCGCTCACCTTTTACGGATAAGCCTCGCGTACTCTTCTTTTCCTTGGAGAAAACACCAAAATCAATTAAATCTCGTTGGGATGCACTATCACGATGAGGGATAGGAGTTCCTTCAAAAAGATCATCGGCATCTTCTTCCCCATAATCCAAGACGAAATGTCCACTAAATCCAGCAGGCTCACCCCATCCTTGGTAGATGCGATGCACTGGATTATAGCCATAGACAATATGTCTCACAGTGTCAATCTCTATATATCCCTCTCCCTCATCACTATTAGGGTTGATGACGATGTGGATATCCTCGTCTTGATCGGGAGTAATGCGGAAGATGGCAGAATGGCTCAACGCCGTCATTTCCGTCTTGAGGTGCTCATCTTTCAGATTGACAGCATAGTAATGAGGATGCGACACCTCGTCTTCATGAGAAAAACGAGTGGCACGCTCCTCTGGCTGCAAACGAAGTTTTCCACCAAGCGTAGCTATCGTGAAGGAACCGTAATCTTGGGTACAGCCTCCCACTATCCAGTGACTGTTGCGGAAACCTTGCAGTTCTGTGTCCTTATAATAGTAAGGTGCGATGCACTTTTTCTCCGTATCTTGTGTCTGCGGTGTCCAAAAGTTCTGACCATTTGGCACAAGTACGGCAGGCAAAGTTTGGCCATGCTCCTCACTTCCCTTTCCAAACATTCCAGCAGTCTTGGTATTCGCCTGAGCCGTACCCACCATCGTATTGATGGCATTTAGCTGGCGTACATGCTCCAGATAATGGATTCGGTCTTTCATGTAAGCCTTCACACTGTTCCAACTATAACACTCATCACCCTCTTCACTAATATCACCAGAAGTAAGCTGTAGCGACATCTGTTGACCATTGAGGAAGAACTTAACCAACACGGTATCGACATCTATCTCAATGGCAGCAGTATCGGCAAGCTCACGAAGATTACGCAAAGGAATATTCGTTTTGTAGAATACCATCTGCAAGTTGGCTGCCATAGGCACAACTCTATCCATCAAGTCGATGCCTTCTACAGTGACGATTTCTTTTTTTGGCATATCTGCAACAGACGACTTATCTTCCTTGTCAAAATGCAAGAGAGACAATAATCTGTAAAGTGCCGTGTCATGCCCAAATCGCAAGGTGGCAGATGACTTATCAGATGATAATGCCTTATCAGCCTCAGCCTCAATATTCTCCCAGAGAGATATAGCAGAGCGAGCCGGGATTTGCTCATTCGTAGGATACACGCCATTGCAAATCGTCATTCGGAGATTGTTGGCATCATAGATAGCCTTGAATTCTTCTTCCGTGAAGAGCGCATACAGTCCCTTCTCTATCTGACGAGGATAAGACTTGAAGTTCAAGCCCACGTCTTGGATGGAGGACGCTATGGTATGAATCTCGCTCATCAACTTTATCGGGTCATCCACCTTTGTGATGTCCTTGAAGAGTTGGTGCAAGAATCTGTCGGGTGACACCTTTGCCACGATATGGGTACGATTTTCCAAGGCTTTCACCTCAGGAGAGGTGTAGGCTATCCAAGCCATATCAGCGGAATCGGTCTTCACATCCATATCGAGCGATGGCCTAAGTTGGCGCAATTCATCCGTAAAAGCTTGCATACTCTTGGCGCAGCGATCAACCACGCTCGAACGAGCTTGCACATGATTGTCTTTGGCAAAGATTTGAGGGAAATTGCGAACCATACGGTCGGCGATGCCACGATGCTGCTTTTCACCAAGTTTTGTCAACTTGCCGCCATTGCCCTTGGCATTGTTCCATACCTGCGTCAGCCATCCCTTCACTTTCTTGCCCAAAGGAGTCAAGTTGGATTCATCATCGAAATGCTGGTTGACCCAAATATAACGGTTATCACTTGGCAACCAGCGAGAGCCGTGCCTGCCATAATGACTGATATAAAAAGGGTTATAACCTTCGGGAGCCTTCATCGAGACAGGCTTCTTGGGAGATGGATAAGCATAATACACGCCCCCCATCTGCTGACGAGTCTGGGCTTGCGCCAAAAGGGCGCAAGCAACAAACAATATCATTAAGAATGATTTTCTCATCTTATGTCTTTATTTATCTAATATGATCATGATTACTTTCTTATAGCCAAGCTATTTCGTTGCATGGGTATCGCCATTAGGCACGAGATGCCAATCTATACCTAAAGGATTGTTCTCCATCTTCAAGACCCATGGCAGTTCTCTATTGGTAGCGATTTGCATCAAAGTACCATCCACATCTGCTTTCACCGTGATGCTACGTGCATCTTGTGAAATCTGTCGCCAAGTGATTCCATTATATATGAAAACGCCATTTTGCTTTAATTGTTGCATTGCCTTTCGAGATATAAACAAGAAGGTTCCCTTGGCATCATAGATGTTCTTACCTTTCTGAGGACTGTCCCAACAGAATCCGTCAGCCTCATCGACTAACTTTTGAGGAATCAGATAGATGGACTCATTGCATCGCAAGAGCAAGGTATCGGCAAGGGTTGTCGTGTCGATTGCCACCTCCCAATTGCGATATTGGCGATTGAGAACGAACTTGCAAAGAAGTGAAAATCCATCGGTCACCGTACGAAGTGGAAGATAATTCAAATGCTGTTCAAATGGCGTTCGAACGTTATTCGTTTCACGATCTATTTTTCCTTCGCTTGGTGATGGTGCTGCCTTTCTATAATTTGGCAATACAAGCGTTCCACCTTCCAATAGTTGTTGGTGAGAGAGGGATGCTCCTCTCAATGCCGAACCATTCTCTTTATCATTGATATTCCACCTTTCTCCTTTGCCTACCACCTTCAACTTCTTGCCATTCGGCAAACGAATGGTGTATGATGGAATCATCGGCGACCCAACGAGATAGAGGTTCTGTCCTGCCACAGGATAGATGCCCAACATATTGAAGACAAGCCAAGAGGACATGGCACCGCTATCGTCATTGCCCGGCAAACCATTCGGGGTATCATAATAATTATCAGAGATGATTTGGTTGATGCGTTCCACACTTAAGTCGGGACGACCCACCCAATGATAGAGATAAGGAGTGAGGAAGCTCGGTTCGTTTGCCACATTATAATGTTTATTGGCAAAGAACGTGTCGAGACGCTTGATGAAAGCTTCCTTGCCACCACACGCCTCTATCAGTCCTGGCACATCATGAGGAATACTCAAACTATATTCTGCCGACAATGCTTCATAGAAGAAGGTACTCCACCAAGGCAGATACCAAGGAGCCACCTTTGTATCAGGCTTATAGGGAATCAATGGATGATATACCTTTGACTTCCCCCAAGGCACGGAGTCGAGCCATCGTCCCTCAGCATCACGAGGCATGATGAAACCACGCATTCCCTGCCACTCATAGTCACTGCGCCAAAGATTGCGCCAGTTGCCCGAACGTTTCATATATTTCTCATAAAGGTCGGGATTATTCAAACCTTTCGCCACCTGGGCGATGCACCAGTCATCATAACTATACTCCACGGTGCGATTGCCAGCTCGGTCGATTCCGTATGGGATATAGCCCAATGTATTATATTCTTTCAAACCTCCTCGCCCATACTTCTCGGCAGCCAAGCTCTTACGAAGAGCAGAATCGAGAGGCAGATTGCTATCGTTATCCACATCCATCGGTGGAACCTCTGCGTCTTTTAGCATTGCTTGCAAGGCAAGTTCATAATCAATCCCTTTCATCCCCTTGGCGAAGGCATCGGCAATCACGATTTCCGCATTGCTTCCTCCTTGGGTGCGTCCATTCCAGTTGCCACTGCGGGCATCAGGGAGGTAACCATCATGCTGATAGATATTCAAGAGTGAGTTGACCATGTCACGCTGGCGGTCTTCATCGATGAGCGTGAGGAGCGGCATGGAAGTGCGATAAGTATCCCAAATGGCATAATAGTCATCATAATAGGGAGTGGCAGAGAAATGAGGATTCTCACCAGACTTATCCACAGGCATCAGCATCGTATGGTAGATACCCGTGTAAAACATACGTTTCTGCTTGTCAGAGCCTGTGATTTCTATCTTCTTCAACTTCTCGTTCCAAGCCTTGCGAAGATTTATTAATTGTTCATCGAACGTTTCTTGGCAGACATTTTGCTGAGCCTTTTCCATACTCACAAAAGAAATACCCACCTTTACATTTGCTTTCATATCAGAAAGATACGCAATTGCATAAAGGCTATCTTGTACCGTCACATTGCCAAAAGGCACATCACTCACAAGATAGAAATATACTGTATAAGGACCACCATTGTTCCATCCACCTTTTATAGTACTCCATCCCTGAAGAACTTGGGCATTCAATCTTTCAACATGCGAATTGACATATTGCTGCGTCTCTCGCTTGTTAGGAATTGTATCCATTCCTAAAAAAGAAGCCACATCTATCAACAAGGCGGGTTTCACATTATTTATATATATAGCATTATCCAACTCACCATTTACTTGATGAAAGGAGAAACGATAAAGGGCGCAACGCTCCGATGTGGTCACTTCTGCCTGGATACCATTCTCGTAAGTGCAAGAATAATAGCCCAAGGAGATTTCCTCTCGTGTTCTCTTCTGCGGATAGACAGGAAGGGATGCAATTCGTCCATCATTCAGCAAGACACGCACAGTTTGCCTGTCTTTGTTCTCATCCAAGAATGGCTGTATGAGAATATTGCCATATTTCTGTCCACCGCCCGTGCCACTGACATGGGTCTGCGAGAATCCCTTGATGAGTTCCGGCATCGGAGCCCATCCAGCATTAGACATCGACACGCCATCTGGTCCTGGCTTCACCATTCCGTATGGCATGGAAGGACCAGGGAAAGTTCGTCCCAATCCCTCACTGCCAATTCGCGGATCCACGTACCGGGTATAGTCCTTCGCCGATATCCATAAGGAACAAAAAGCGTAAACAACTACTAAAATTATTTTTTTCATCATCATACTACTCTGAGTTATGAGTCGTAAATTTAGAGTCAGACATCAAGACTTGAACAAATCATCCAAGACAACTCTATCTGTCACCTCAGACGAATGAGTATTCTCTTTCAGTCCATACGTCGTTATCATCACCAGTTGAACAGCTTCCCTAACTTTCGTCTCATCAGCAAAGTCTGTCACACGGTTGCGCAACCGTTCTTCCTCCTTAGCATCAATTGCATACGCTCCCTTGCTATACTTGATTTCACATAAGCTGATGATTTGGTCGGCACGTTCGATAATCAAATCGACCTGAGCGGCAGGCACACTCTCCTTGCTTCGCCAAGAATAGTACTCGGTTCTGATTCGCTGAACACCCAATGCCTCCTTAATCTGTGGGATGTGTGCCATACAAAGTCGCTCGAACGCCAACCCATACCAAGTGTTTTGCTTCGGCAGATTGATGGAATGTTCCCAAAGATGCGGATCCGTGGAATGCTTGCGGCAGAAGTCGTGATAGAACTGGATATAAAAGTCGGTGAGTTGGTAGATACCATTGTTACTATTGATTTTCTTCTCCCTCACATTATACTTACGGATAAAGTCGCAATTCTCCAAGTTTTCCAAGAGTTTAGACAGATGCCCACCAGTTTCCTTCTTCAACTTTTCACTGATTTCCTTTCGTGTCAATCCTTTCTTATTGGATGCCAATAATTGGATGATATCGACATAGGCTTGCGGACTCTTGAAGAGAGCTTTAAACAAACGATCAAACTCCTTGTTCATTTCCGCATCACGGCTAAAGAACAAACGGTCGATATTAGCAGGAAGACTTTGCCCATTATCCAACAAACTTAGATAATAAGGGATTCCCCCAAGCACCATATATGCCTGAGCAACATTGAATCTGTTCCACTTGAAACCGTTTACTTTTAGATATGTTTCCGTATCATGAAGCGTGAAAGGATGAATATGCATTTCGTGCGTGATACGATTGTGCAAACCACCATGATTGTCAATAATGTTATCCACAATCCATGTGGTGGCAGAACCACAAACTATCAATTTGACATAACCCTGTCGGTTAGCCCATCCATTCCAAAACAAATCCAAAGCCTTTACCAGTCCGGAACGTGGTGTATCAAGACAAGGTAGCTCATCAATGAATATGATAACAGGACTTTTCTTGGAAGCCTTTTTCTTCACCACCTCCTTCAATGCCTCGAAAGCATCATACCAATTAGATACTCTCTTACCTTCATATCCACTCTCTTTGAGCGACAAATTGAAGCTCACCATTTGGTCATCCTTATTTCCATCTATGACACCTGTCATATCAAAGTCAAGCCTATTACCAAAGGTCTCTGTAACCAAAAAAGTTTTACCCACACGTCGCCTCCCATAGATAGCAATGAACTCAGAACGGTCACTATCTATGTATTTTTGGAGCAAGCTCTGCTCTTCTTCTCTTCCTATTAGTTGTAACATAATTACTTACGGTATTTAAACTATGGTGCAAATATACGAAAAAGAATTGGAAAGTCAATCCGAAAGTGCGCCAAAATATGTAAATTCACATCATTTTGGCGCATTATAGGCGTTATAATGCGCCAAAACCATTAAGATTTCATCGTTTTGGCGCAGTTAAGCACCCTAAAGTGGCGATAGTTCCGCTAAATCTCAATTTAAAAAGGACTTTTAGCGGTAGTATCACCATATTTTAGCATCAACTCACTGTTGGAACACATCATTCGGTTGTAGTTTTTCCGTCACCAAATACTTCACATCATCCGCCACTACAGCAGGACGATAGTCACTCTCTTCCAAGGTCATCTTCACATTCTTCATCGTAATGTTCTTTGCATGACGAAGATAGAAACCATAGGCAGGAAGTTCGCCAAACATGGAGAATTCTGGATATTTCGTGATTTGTTCTGGCACATCCTTGACTCTCCATAAAGGGATATATGCCTGCCCTTTTGTGGCACGACCAGGATATTGGATTGTGATATTTTCAAGCGTAATGCTGCCTATCGGATTATCAGGAATACCCGTGATACTGCTCGGTATCGGATTATGAATGGCATCTATGTCAGGACCACGCAAGTCGTAAGCCTCATCGGGTTTGCCAAAAGGAACTTGGCAAGAAAGGTTCCGAATCACCACATGGTCGATGCTTCCTTTCCGACGTCCTGCTCGCTGCCCCAATCTCACGAAGATGGCATTGCCTGTATTTTCAGCGTGAATATCATGCACATAGATAGAGTCGATGATAGCACCATCCACACTCTCTATAGCGATGGCTGACCGATAAGTGTCCTTGATGCGGACATTGCTAATCTCGATATTCTTGAAGCCACCCCATGAGGCGGTGCCAAACTTCACGGCGCTGGCACTGCTGATAATATCGCAATCATTGATACGAATATCTTGGTTAGCAGACTCAGTATGGTAAGACTTCAGACAGATACCATCATCAGCCGAATTGATGTCACAACCTGAAATACGTACATGCTGGCAATCCGTGATGTCGATTCCATCATTGTTCCAATAGGCACGGTTATTTACTTTCAACCCTGTCAGAACCATATTCGAACACAAATCGAACGACAAGCCCCAGTTGGCACTGCTACGATATCCTCCGCCTATTATTCTCACATCATCACACCCTGTGAAGAAAAACAACTTAGGACGAACCAACTCACTTGGACGCTGACGACGCACATTGTAATGGGCATCCACAAGCTCGCCAGTATGATGCAAGCTATCGGCATTCAAGGCAAGTTGCAAGCCATTGCCATCAATCATACCTTCATTCTCAATAGCAATATGCCTGGCATGCTGCGCCATCACCAAAGCCATGCAAGCATTGTCATGGCGAGTGTCATCACCACTCACGCCCACATCCACCAGTTTATAATCATAAGGATTAGCAGAACCGAGAAGTGTTGCTCCCTTTTCTAACTTCAAGGTAACCCCCGATTTCAAGAAGATGCTACCCGACAGATACGTACCAGAAGTCAACACCAAAGTGCCTCTCCCCTTCTTGGCAATACGGTCGATGGCTTGCTGGAGTTGGGAAGTACAAAGCATCTTTCCATCTGAAGGAATCCGTAATTGAGAAGAAGACAATGTTACCATACCTCTTGTCTTTGAAGAAGCTGTAGCAACAAGAGAGATAAAGAAAAACAGGAATGTGAAAAGGACAAATAAGATTCTTTTCATCATAATACTATCTTTAGTAGTCAAAAGTAAAAGGGGAAGCAGCACAAACCGCTTCCCCATATATATTAACGATTAATTCTGACCATCGTAGCCAGCATTCTGATTCCAGTTGGTATTCTGTTGGAGAACTTCCAAAGGAATAGGGAATACACGGCGTCTCTTGTCAAAATTTGCTGTAGGCATGTCTTTCTTGTGGAAGCCGTATTCATCCTCGAAATGACCGAAACGAACCATATCATTTCTACGCCAGTTCTCATCGAAGAACTCTCGGCCACGCTCATCATAGATGTCCTGCAATGTAGGATTGCTAACCTGAGGAGCATGAACATAAGAACGGATTTGGTTGAACAAGCTTGCTGCCGTATCACCATTTGTTGCCTGTGCACCACGAGCAATAGCCTCAGCCTTTGTCAGCAAGATGTCGGCATAACGGAAGATTGGCAAGTCGTTGCTCTGGTTACGACCATTACGATAATCCTCATCGATGACAAACCACTTCACAGACTTGTAACCTTGGCACCAACCCTTCAAGTTCTTACCAACATCCAAAGCTGACTTATCTTCCTTAGCAGGATCCAACTCTATGTCTTTAGTCAAAACCACAGGTTCACCATTGTAAGTGAATGGGGTGTTTGTCTTGGCATAAGTGGTAGGATCATACATATAGATCTGACCAGCCAAGATATTGTCATTACGATCATCACCTTGCAAGGTAAACAAGTCTGACATCTCTGGTGTCATAGAGAAGTTACCACCACAAGAGTTGCTCAACTGCATACCATAGTAGCTCGCAAAGTTACCCTTTGCCTGACGCCAAGTGCGAGGACGACCATATTGCATACCTGTAGCCTCTGTAGTATGGAAAGGCATGGCATAGATAAAGTCCTTGATCTGTGAGCCATTGTTAGGGAAGAACTTTGAGCGATAGCCAGTAGCACCCTCAGAGATACTGAACTTGCCACTCTTGATAATCTCATCGCAATACTTCACACAGTCATCCAACTTCTCGTTTTTAGCTGTAGCTGCATCATACTGGTCAACAGAAGCGGCTGTATAAACAGGCCAGTTGATATATAACTTCACCAAGAGAGCCTCAGCCATCCATTTGTTTGGCTTTCCGTATGTGGTCTCGTCATTAGTCTCAGAGAGATAAGGAATAATATCAAGAAGTTCACTCTCGATAAAGCGAGCCACCTCTGCACGTGGCTTTCTCTCCACTGCCTCATCCTCACCAGGGATAGCATCCAATACTGGCACATCACCATAGCTATCCATCAAGATGAAATGATAGAAAGCACGCATGGCACGAGCAGGAGCAATAGCCTTAGGATCTGCATCATCACCGCCCATGTTCACTATGACACGATTAGCCTTGGAAATACCAGATGCCACATCAGCATACCAACCTATACTTGGGTCTGTATAATAGAAATTGTGCAAACAAGTATGAGCGTATGTACCACTATCAAAATAGTCACCACCAAAACTGATACCTACCCACTCATCTGAAGCCAAGCCCTGAGCCTCAGAATATCTACGTCCTAATGTGCCACGAAGATGATAATATACATCTGCCATCTGAGCCTCTTGAGCCACCTCTGAAGATGGATACTTTGTATATTGTGACTTAACTGGCACATCCAAGTCTGTGCAGGAAGTAGTCAAGCCTATCAAACCTGCGGCAAACAATAGTTTTATATTTTTTCTCATAGTCGTACTCTTTTAGAAATTAACCTTTACACCAAAGATGAATGAACGAGTGTGAGGATAGAATGTCTCACGCACGTCAAGACCTGGCTGCAAACCGCCGAGGTTGATCTCTGGATCCAATCCCTTGTAACTTGTGATGGTAAACACGTTCTTAGCAGTTCCATACACCTGAATGCTCTGCAACCAACCACCTAAGTCCTTGAATGTATAACCCAAGGTCAATGTTGACAAACGGAGATAGCTACCATTCTCCAAATATCTGTCTGATGGATAGTTGTAATGATCATCAGTCTTCCAGTTAGGATCATCAAGAACGTATGCCAACACATTCTTACCACCTGCCAACAATGAGCGGCTGCTATAGTGAGCACGCGTCGCATTCATAATCTTATTGCCGATATTACCCTGTAAGAAGGCTGTCAATGACCAATTCTTATAAGTCAGGGTATTATTCCATCCGTATGTCAACTTAGGAAGAGCAGAACCTACCTTTGTCTTGTCAGACTCCTTAGGGTCGGTAGTCAACTCACCAGTGCGTTCACCAGTCTCAGGGTCATGAACATAGAACTGTGACTGTCCATTCTCATTATAACCAGCCCACTCGTAGGTCCAGAATGTACCCAGAGCCTCACCTTCCATGATGCGTTCCACCTCACCATTGGAAGCAATACCTGCGATATTTGGATTACCCCAGTTTCTGTATTTGACGGCGTATGTGGAATTAGACAACTTATTGACCTTATTCTTATTGTGAGAGAGATTCAATGTGGTTTGCCAACGGAAGTCCTTGGTCTGCACAGGCACTGCATTGATGGTCAACTCGATACCAGTATTCGTGATATCACCCACATTGGCATTCATCTCGCCGTATGGATAGATATTGGTAGATACAGGATAGTTCCAAATCAAGTCTGATGTTTTCTTGTTATAGAACTCAATCGTACCACTCAAGCGACTGTTCAAGAACGCAAAGTCCACACCCACATTAAACATGCCAGTGCTCTCCCACTTCAAGTCAGGATTAGCATTCTTGGTAGCAATCAACTTATAATAAGTCTCACCATTAAACTTGAAACTACTATTTGCATCCAAACCGTATGTGGCAACAGCAGAATAAGCACCAAAGCCAAGGGCATTACCGCTGACACCATAACCCAAGCGCAACTTCAACTGATCGAAGATGCTACTCTTCATGAACTGCTCCTCAGAGATATTCCATGCGGCACTGACTGATGGGAATGTACCCCAACGCTGATTAGAGCCAAATACAGAAGATCCATCACGACGGATAGTAGCCTGAAGCATATAACGGCTATCGTAAGAATAGTTGACACGACCATAGAATGAGATGTTTCTTACAGTCTCTTCCGTGCCACTATCTACATCGCTCATACCATGAATCAAGTTTCCATATCGCAAGTTCTTGTAGCCAAGTGCATCATCATAGAAATTATAAACAGACAAGCCAAAGCCATCACCGCTGGTACGCTCCTCCCAAGAGTAACCTACCATCAAGCCCAACTTATGCACCTTGTTGAAGGTCTTGTCAAAGTTGCCGTATGTCTCAAATGTCTGGTCATGACCAGTACGAGTGTTTCTGAAAGCCTTACCATTCTTTCCACCGTATGGCAATTGAGACTGAGAGCTATTATAATAGCTATAGACATTCTGACGAGTATTGTAAGAGTAGTTGGCGTTCCAAACCAATCCATCGATAATCTTCAAAGAAGCCTTACCTGTGAACTGCAAACGCTTCCACTCGGTATTATTGTTATCCTCATTGATCATGGAGAGAGGGTTATAGTTCTGAGAACCAATATAACTCTGATACCAACTGCCGTCCTCGTTTCTAACTGGGTTAGTTGGAGAATAATAGTTCATGGCATCGAGCACAGACTCACCATTGCCCCCCACAGGAACTCCCTTAAACTTACCCTGCATGGCGTTGAGACCAGCAGAAAGGGTCAAACGGTCCTTCAGAACCTTGGTCGTCACGAGTGCACGACCATTGAAACGATTCATGCCTGTACCACGAATGACACCTTGGTGATTCATATAGCTCAAACTTGCTACATACTTAGTCTGCTTATTACCACCAGTGATTGAGAGGTTATGGTTATGGCTGAAACCTGTGCGCAAAACTTCATCTTGCCAATCGGTATTAGCACCTTCGTCTTCTACAACCTCACCTGCGGCACGAAGTTGATCGGCTGTTGCCATATCCAACTTCTTTAGGATATTGTCTACAGCTACATATGCATTATAAGTAACATTCGTCTTACCCTCAGCACCATTCTTGGTGGTGATGATAATGACACCATTGGCAGCCTTGGAACCATAGATGGCTGTCGCAGTAGCATCACGGAGCACATCGATGCTCTCAATGTCATCAGGTGCCACCATGGAAATATCCATACCTGGAATACCATCTATGACATAATATGGTTGCATGGCAGAACCTTCACGGAGAGAAGAAGAACCACGAAGGGTGATGCTTGGAGTGCCACTTGGATCACCTGTAGTAGTAACGACCAAACCAGCCACCTTACCTTGCAACATCTGACCAGGATCGGTGAATACACCTTGGTTCAAGTCTTTCGAGCTAACAGTTGTAACAGAAGAAGTCAAGTCTTTACGACGCATGGTACCATAACCCACAACTACGACTTCATTCAAAGCGGTATTGTCTTCTTGCAAAACAATCTGATTCTTAGAACCAGCCTTGACAACTTGAGGAGTAAAGCCTACATAAGAAATTTTGAGCTTTGCTCCTGGCTTTACATTCAATGTGTAGTTACCATTGATGTCGGTAACTGCGCCATTAGTTGTACCTTCCTCCACGACGCTTACGCCGATGAGAGGTTCGCCATTGGCATCCTTCACGGTACCACTGACTTTACTTTGTGCAAATGTGAGCGAACTCACGAGCAGAAGGGCGGAAGAGAACAAGACTCGTCTCATGCTACTTCCAATAGTCTTTTGTACTATTTGCATAACTTATTAGATTTTAGTTATAATTATTCGGTGCAAAGGTACGAACGCCATGTTACACCGAAGTTTCAATTCGATTTAATTTGCTTGTCGGCTGCTCTTCCTTTTATAAAAGAAAAGATAAATTTAGTCACACCCAAAGGTCTTTCCACCGAAATTCACCTTTGGCTCTGCTTTCACCTCCAAGTCCTCAATCTCTACGTTCTTGGCTTGCTCGACATAGACTCCGTACACCTTATTATATATAAAGCCCTCACCACGACATGGGCGTTTGTCATAGACACCACCATCGTAGCTTGTCATTTTCTTTAAGTTCAAGTGTACATTGTTGAGGTAAATATCATGCACTTTATCTAGGGTATCACCACCGATAAAGCAACCGTTCTCTGAGGTCGCATAGATATTATTGAAGTAAATCTGGCTCACCTCGCCACATTTACCAACTGTCTGTCCCTTAGGGAATCGCCAGTTGGCATCCTTGTGGTTGCCATTGGCACGAGGATAAGAGGTGACATAGATTGGCTCTGCCTTTCCCCACCACACATCGCTCCAAAGGCGACAATCCAGGATAATATTGGAGAAGACCACATTTGTGACGGTTCCCTCGTCACGATTCTGGATGCCCAAACCACGGTTGCTACCCTTGATGACACAGTTGTCGATAACTACATTATAGATGGAGTCCATGTTCTCACTGCCAATCTTCACGGTGCAACTTCGGCTTTCCATCACGCAGTTGGTCACCACGATGTCGTGGCAGGAGCCATACTCCTCAAACTCACGACGATTTTTCAAGCAGATGGCATCGTCGCCACTGGTGATATGGCAGTTGGCGATGCGCACGTTCTTGCTATGGTCGATGTCTATGCCATCGCCATTACGTATCTTGAGATTGTTGAGAAGGTTGATGCCGTCTATCACCGCTCCATCACAACCGATGAGGTGAACCGTCCAATAAGCACCTTCTCGAATGGTGATGTCACGAATGTTGAGGTTCTTCACGCCCATCAAGGTCAGGACGTGAGGACGAGGATCGAAAGTGGTAACAGGTTTCAACTCATAACTATCAAAGAGTTCCGCACCCATAAACTTGATGCCATTGCCATGAATGGTGCCATGTCCAGAAAAAGAAAGGTTCTCAATGTCTTTCGCCCATATCCACATCATACCCTCACCTTCGTTCTTGCCGAAGGCGCTCTTATGGTAAATGCGCTCGTCAGGGTAAGCTTTCCAAACGGAATTGGTCTGCAAAACGACATGAACATTGGACTTCAACTCCACGGGACCAGAAAGAAACGTATGATTTGAGGCAAACACGACCTCACCGCCACCAGCCTTCGAACAAGCATCAATCGCCTTCTGAATAGCTGCTGCATCATCGGTCACACCATCGCCCTTGGCACCATAGTTTTTTACATTATATACATCGGCAAAACATACGAGTGGGATTGCCAACAAGAAAAATAGGTTTAATACAATTCTCTGAAACATGATTCGATTGTTTAGACCACGCAAAGATAAGAAGAATTTAGTAAAAGTACAAATTTTTCAAACACTTTTTTAATATGCCTATCTATTTTTATGAGATAGAGGATAAAAATAGCACTCAATCGTAGTTTTTAAATCGATAATATTGGTCAATTCATTTTTTTATGCTATCTTTGCACAATACAAGAATAAACAAGACACTTCCAACCAGACTAAAAACAATAGCAATATGAAACTACTACTCATTAGCATGATGTGCTGGATGATGACACTTAGCTTGAGTGCCAATCCTGTAGACAACCTCTTGGAACGTATCGACAAAGGTGCTTCCAAGAAATTCAAGACCGAGTTAGTCAAGACTGACAAAGACTTTTTTGAGATTGACCAAAAGAGTTCCTCTTCACCTATTTCTATAAAAGGCAACACTTGGGTCAATATCGCAGTCGGAGTCAACTGGTACCTGAAATACTATGCAGGCATTCATCTGACTTGGAACAACATGACAGCAAAACTGCCGAACAAGTTACCTGCCGTCAAACAAAAGGAACGCCACGAGACCGACCTCAAACTGAGATATGACTTCAATTATTGCACCTTCTCATATTCCATGGCCTTCTGGGACTGGAACCGTTGGCAGAAGGAAATCGACTGGATGGCACTGCATGGCGTCAATATGCCACTTGCCATCGTGGGCGAAGAATGTGTCTGGAGAAACATGCTCCTCAAATTGGGATATTCCGAAGATGAAATAGGAAAGTTCATCGCTGGACCAGCCTTTCTCGCATGGTGGGCAATGAACAACCTCGAAGGTTGGGGCGGTCCTCTTCCCCTCTCTTGGTACAAGCAACAAGAGGTTTTGCAAAAGAAGATTCTCGCAAGAATGAAAGAACTCGGCATGCACCCTGTACTGCCAGGCTACTGCGGAATGATGCCACATGATGCCAAGGAGAAATTAGGCCTCAACGTCAATGACGGAGGATTGTGGAACGGCTATCAACGACCAGCCAACCTATCACCTACCGACAGCCGTTTCTCAGAGATAGCCGACTTGTATTTCAAGGAACTCACCCATCTTTTCGGCAAGGCAGACTACTACTCCATGGACCCATTCCATGAGAGCAATGATGATGCCAACATGGATTATGCCAAGGCAGGACAAGTGATGATGGAAGCCATGAAACGCGTAAACCCGAAGGCGACCTGGGTCATCCAAGGCTGGACAGAGAACCCACGTCCACAAATGATAGAAGGAATGAAGCAAGGCGACCTCTTGGTACTCGACCTATTCTCAGAATGCCGTCCTATGTTTGGCATACCTTCCATCTGGAAACGAAGCAAAGGATACGGCAAGCACGAATGGGCTTTCTGCATGTTGGAAAACTTCGGTGCCAACGTGGGATTGCACGGAAGAATGGATCAGTTGCTCCACAACTTTTATCTTGCCACTGGAAAAATCAAGGATGCCAACCTTCCACAAGCCAACATCGCACAACTGAAAGGAATCGGCTTCACCATGGAAGGTTCCGAGAACAATCCCGTGATGTTCGAACTGATGAGTGAATTGCCTTGGCACAAAGAGATGGTGAACAAAGAGCAATGGATCAAGAACTATTGCTTCGCACGCTATGGCGTACACGACGAAAACATAGAAGAAGCTTGGAAAATCCTCTCTGAGAGCATCTACAACTGTCCACTTGGCAACAACCAGCAAGGACCTCACGAGCCTATCTTCTGCGGAAGACCTTCACTCAACAACTTCCAAGTGAAGAGTTGGTCAAAGATGCACAACTATTACGACCCAGAAGATACCCGCAAGGCAGCCATCCTCATGGCAAGCATCGCCGACAAGTACCGTGGCAACAACAACTTCGAATACGACCTCGTCGACATCTGTCGCCAAGCTCTCGATGACCAAGGCCGCCGTCAATACCTGAAGACGATTGCCGACTACAATGGTTTCGCACGAAAAGACTTCGAAAAGGACTCAAAACTATTCCTTGACATGCTTCTCTTGCAAGACAAGCTACTCGGTACAAGAACAGAGTTCAGACTTGGCCACTGGACAGAGGCTGCTCGTAGCATAGGCAAGACTTCAACGGAGAAAGACCTCTACGAATGGAACGCCAGGGTACAGATTACAACCTGGGGAAATCGCACCTGTGCAGACAAAGGTGGTTTGAGAGATTATGCCCACAAGGAATGGCAGGGACTCCTGAAAGATTTCTATTTCAAGAGATGGAGCATCTACATGAAAGCCCTCGCCGACCAAATGGAAGCATCTACACATCCCGACTATGAGGCACTTGGCGGAGGAAAGAATGCCAACAAGACGGCTTCCGAGTTGTTCCAAATGGCTTTGCCAAGTGGTCCCGCCATCGACTGGTATAGCATAGAAGAGCCTTGGACACTCCAGAACAATCACTATTCACCAATTCCAGAAGGAAACTGCGTAGATGTAGCCAAGGAAGTGGTAGATTTGCTCAAACAACTTTAACAACAAACTTAACACTACAAGAGTAAGAAGCAAGCACTTTCTTGTGTTTCCTGTCTTTTACACCTATTTATATATATATAACAAACATAGAATATGGTTAGACTTAAATCACTTGATATATTCAGAGGCCTCACCGTAGCCTTTATGATTTTGGTGAACAATGGTGCCGGGGATGAAATCTACGGTGCATTGACACATAGCAAATGGAATGGACTTACGCCATGCGACTTGGTGTTCCCATTTTTCCTCTTCATGGTAGGTATGTCAACATACCTGTCATTGAAGAAGAGTAACTTCAAACCATCTGCCGCCATCTACAAAAAGATAGCCAAGAGAACCTTTCTTCTCTTCATCATCGGCATAGGCATCAACTGGTTTGACATGATTTGCAGTGGAAACGGACTTGACTTCGAGCACTTGCGGATTTGGGGAGTAATGCAACGAATCGCCATTTGCTACGGAGCCGTCGCACTCATTGCGATTTCCATCAACCAACGCTACATCTTGCATGTCATCATCGGACTGATCATCATCTACATGGGCATACTCAGTTTCGGAAACGGCTATGCCTATGATGCCAACGCCAACATCATCGCACAAGCAGACCTTCATATCTTCGGTGCAGACCACCTTTACCACAAAAGTCCTGTAGACCCAGAAGGACTGCTCAGCACTATCCCTGCCATCGCCCATACACTAATCGGCTTTTGGTGCTGCAAGAACATTCAAATACCAGGCCAGGAAGTACTTTCCAAAATCAAGTTCCTCAAGGTATCAGGATTGGTCATGGTGGTATTAGGATTCTTCCTATCACTCATTGGCTTCTACATCAACAAGCGTCTCTGGAGTCCAAGTTATGTCTTCGTCACTTGCGGATTTGCCGCTTGGATTTTAGGTATGTTAGCACAAATCATAGACAACACGAACAAGAAGGTTAGTACTACAGCAACAGAAAAGAAGGAATCCTGGTTTACCATCGGATGGTTGGCTTTCGGCATGAACCCACTGTTTTTGTATGTCATGAGCGAGATGCTTGCCATCGTAATCGGTAGTTTCGGCATCAAGGAAGACATCTTCAATGGCATCCACAGCATCATAACAGACGGCTATTTGGCAAGCCTCATCTTTGCCCTCTTGTACGTAGCCCTCCATGCAGCCATGGGAGTATGGTTATACAAAAAGAGGATATTCATTAAAATTTAGTGCATAAATATACTCTTTATTATCAGCACAAATACAAATTATTAGTATAATATGCATTTTTATTAGAATATGTTTGGCTGTTTGCAAATATTATTGTACTTTTGCAATCGTAATCTGAATAAAAATACATCATTATGAAGGTAAAGAACAGCAGAATGGAGACCCTGAAGATGCTTATCTCAAGCCAAGAGCTAAGCTCACAGGAAGAAGTATTGCAAGCCTTGGCAAAGGAAGGCTACAAGCTTACACAAGCCACATTGAGCCGCGACCTCAAGCAACTCAAGGTTGCCAAGGCTGCATCAATGAATGGCAAATATGTATATGTGCTACCCAATGAAACCATGTACAAACGTGTATCCAATCCACTCTCTGTAAGAGAAATGATGATGAGCCCAGGATTCCTGTCCATCAATTTCTCCGGCAACATGGTTGTCATCAAGACTCGTCCTGGTTATGCCAGCAGCATCGCTTACAATATCGACAATAGCGACATCCCAGAGATTTTGGGAACCATTGCTGGTGATGACACCATCTTCTTAGTGAAAAAGGAAGGAGCTAATGAGAACGACATCATCAGGTCGCTTTCACAAATCATTCCGGAACTCAACTGATCATCCAAGCTCAACCTCACGATATAGAGGGGGCACATATCAAGAATAACAAGAACATTATAATATAGAAGAGAAAAATGGAAGAAGTAAAAGTAATGGTGGCTGACGAAAGTCACATCAAGTACATCGACACCATTCTGACTACAATCGCAGAAGCAGCAAAGAAACGTGGTTCTGGTATCGCCAAGCGTTCACCAGAGTATGTTGCCACCAAGATGCGTGAGGCCAAGGCTGTCATCGCCCTCCAGGGCGAGAAGTTTGCAGGTTTCAGCTACATCGAGACATGGGGCAACAAGCACTATGTCACCACATCAGGTTTGATTGTTCACCCAGACTTCCGAGGCATCGGACTGGCAAAGCGCATCAAGAACCTCACCTTCACGCTCGCTCGTCAGCGATGGCCTCATGCCAAGATTTTCTCTTTGACATCTGGTTCGGCTGTGATGAAGATGAACACCCAGTTGGGTTATCTCCCTGTCACCTTCGCCGACTTAACAGATGACGAATCATTCTGGCGTGGTTGCGAGGGTTGCATCAACGTGGATGTGCTCCATCGTACCAACCGCAAGTACTGCATCTGCACCGCCATGCTCTTCGACCCAGAGGAGCACCTGCCTATCAAACTTCCACAGGAGGTGATTGACAGAATCAGAAAGATTGACGGTCCAAATGCAGAATTATAAAAGCCTTCTAACGGCATTAAAACATCGTTTTATTTTTGGCAGGAATGCCAATTTAACATTCAACACTTAACATTGTAAATATTATGGCTAATAAGAAAGTAGTAGTCGCTTTTAGCGGCGGTCTCGATACATCATATACAGTAATGAAGTTGACCCAGGATGGCTGGGATGTTTACGCAGCATGCGCTAACACAGGTGGTTTCTCTGCCGAGCAGTTGAAGACCAACGAGGAGAACGCATATAAGTTGGGTGCCAAGGCATACGTCACTCTCGACGTTACCCACGAGTATTATGAGAAATCATTGAAATACATGATTTTCGGCAATGTGCTCCGCAACAACTGCTACCCTATCTCTGTATCTTCTGAGCGTATCTTCCAGGCTATCGCCATCGCACGCTACGCCAAGGAGATTGGTGCTGACGCCATCGCTCACGGAAGTACAGGTGCCGGCAACGACCAGATTCGTTTCGACATGACCTTCCTGGTAATGGCTCCTGGTGTAGAGATCATCACCTTGACCCGTGACAAGGCGCTTTCTCGTAAGGAGGAGGTTGACTACCTGAACGAGCACGGTTTCTATGCAGACTTCACCAAGTTGAAGTATTCTTATAACGTAGGTATCTGGGGAACCAGTATCTGCGGTGGTGAGATTCTCGACCCAACCCAGGGTCTTCCTGAGGAGGCTTACCTGAAGCACGTTACTGCCAAGGAAGAAGAGGCTGAACTGAAGATTACCTTCGAGAAGGGTGAGATTGTGGCTGTAAACGGCGAGAAGTTTGATGACAAGGTGGCTGCCATCCAGAAGATTGAGGAGATTGGTGCTTCTTACGCCATCGGTCGCGACTGCAACGTGGGTGATACCATCATCGGTATCAAGGGTCGTGTAGCTTTTGAGGCTGCGGCTCCTAAGCTCATCATCGAGGCTCACCGCCTGTTGGAGAAGAGCACATTGAGCAAGTGGCAGCAGTATTGGAAGGATCAGGTAGGCAACTGGTACGGAATGTTCCTCCACGAGAGCCAGTACCTGGAGCCAGTGATGCCGGATATCGAGGCTATGCTGACTTCTTCTCAGCGCAACGTAAACGGTACAGCCATCCTGAAGCTTCGTCCATACAGTTTCCAGACTGTAGGTATCGATTCACCAGACGATTTGACCAAGTCTAAGCTCGGTGAGTATGGCGAGATGCAGCACGGTTGGACAGCCGAGGATGCGAAGGGCTTCATCAAGGTATCTTCTACCCCACTCCGTGTATATTATGGTATGCACCCAGACGAGCAAAGATAAGCAAAGAGAAGAAAAAGTTGCAACTTTTTAAATGTCTGTCACGTCTAAGTTACACATAATAATCTACACATTATTATAATAAAGGACTATAAACATTTAAACAAGTACGACAATGAACAAGAAATTAACATTATCCCCTAACAAAAAGATAGCTGGTGTATGTGGCGGTTTGGCTGAGTATTTCGACCTCGACCCTACATTGGTGAGATTAGGATGGGCGATCGCCACATTCTGTACTTGCTTTAGCGGCATCATCATCTATATTATTTGTTGGGCGGTTATCCCCAATAGATACCAATGGTAAAAGTAGGAATATTAGGAGCAGCTGGTTATACAGGAGGTGAGTTGATTCGCCTCCTCATCAATCACCCTGAGGCAGAGATTGTCTTTGCCAACAGCGAGAGTAACGCAGGCAACCTTGTGGCTGATGTTCACGAGGGATTGTATGGCGAGACTGACTTGAAGTTTACCGCCGAGATGCCTTTCGACCAAGTGGATGTCATCTTCTTCTGCTTCGGTCATGGCAAGAGCGAGGCTTTCTTGAAGGAGCACAACGTGCCTGAGAATGTCAAGATCATCGACTTGGCTCAGGACTTCCGTCTTGCCCCAGAGACTGTGGTTGCCACTCAGCAGCCTACACCAGCAGCTCACGACTTCGTATATGGTCTTCCAGAAATAAATGAATCAAAAATAGCCGTAGCTCAGCACGTGGCAAACCCAGGTTGTTTTGCAACCTGCATTCAACTTGGTTTGTTGCCTGCTGCTAAGATGGGCCTCATCAACAGCGATGTATCTGTCAACGCCATTACCGGTAGCACCGGCGCAGGTCAGAAGCCAGGTGCCACTACCCATTTCTCATGGCGCAACAACAACATGAGCATCTACAAGGCATTCAACCATCAGCACGTGCCAGAGATTCGCCAGAGCCTCAAGCAGACGCAAGGCTATCTCGATGCAGCCATCGACTTCATCCCTTATCGTGGCGACTTTGCCCGTGGCATCTTTGCCACTGAGGTTGTGAAGACCGACAAGCCTATCGAGGAAATCGTGGAAGGCTACAAGGCATTCTACAAGGATGCCAAGTTCACCCACTATGTGGATAAGGCCATCGACCTGAAGCAAGTAGTGAATACCAACAAGTGCTTGGTACATGTGGATAAGTATGGCGACAAGCTGCTTATCACCTCTTGCATCGACAACCTCCTGAAGGGAGCCGTAGGTCAGGCAGTACAGAATATGAACATCATGTTTGGCTTGGACCAGACTGCCGGTCTTAAGCTCAAGCCATCAGCTTTTTAGTTAAAATATTAAGGAAGAACGGATGAAATGGCATTCGTTCTTCTATCATAAAATAGAATCTATATGAAACTTTACGACGTATATCCACTTTTCGATATTAATATAGTAAAAGGCAAGGGATGCCATGTATGGGACGACAAGGGACAAGAGTACCTGGATCTCTATGGCGGTCATGCCGTTATCAGTATCGGTCATTGCCATCCTCACTATGTGGAGATGTTGACCAATCAGTTGAACAACCTCGGATTCTACTCTAACTCCGTCATCAACCAGTTGCAGGTAAAGCTGGCAGAGCGTTTGGGCAAGATAAGTGGTTATGAGGATTATCAGTTCTTCCTCATCAACTCAGGAGCCGAGGCTAACGAGAATGCCCTCAAGTTGGCTTCCTTCACCAATGGCAGAACCCGTGTGCTCTCCATCGAGAAAGCTTTCCACGGCAGAACATCCCTCGCCGTCGAGGTAACCAACAACCCTAAGATTATCGCCCCTATCAATGACAATGGTCACGTTACCTACCTTCCTATTAACGACTTGGAGGCATGGGAGAAGGAGCTTGCCAAGGGCGATGTTTGCGCTTGTATCATCGAGGCTATCCAGGGCGTAGGCGGTTGCAACATGGTAACACCAGAGTTTGCACAGGGCTTGCAGGCAGCCTGCAAGAAGTATGGCACTTTCTTGATTTGCGATGAAATCCAGTGTGGCTATGGCAGAAGCGGTAAGTTCTTCGCTCACCAGTGGCTCGGCATCAAGCCAGACCTCATCACAGTGGCCAAGGGCATCGGCAATGGTTTCCCTATGGGAGGCGTGCTTATCTCTCCTGAGTTCAAGCCTGTATATGGTCAGCTCGGCACAACATTCGGTGGTAATCACCTGGCATGTACAGCCGCTCTCGCCGTACTCGATGTCTTCGAGAAGGAAAACTTGGTGGAGAATGCACATGAGGTAGGCGAATATCTCATCGCCCAATTGAAGGAACTCCAGAAGCGCAATAGTCATATCACAGAGGTAAGAGGCAGGGGCTTGATGGTAGGAGCCATGCTCGACATCCCTCACAAGGAAATTCGCAGCAAGCTCATCCATGAGCAGCATTGTTTCACCGGTTGCGCCGGCACCAACATCCTCCGCATCCTCCCTCCATTGGTATTGACCAAGGAGAACGTCGATGACTTCATAGGTCGTTTGGAAACTGTATTGAAGGAAGTATAAGGTATTGTCCCTTAACTTCCCTTTAACTTCTATCAATTCATTAAATTCCCTAACAATGAAGATTGCAATCATCGGAGCAGGTGCCATGGGCGGTGCTATGGCAGAAGGACTCTTGCAGAGCGAGAAGTTCACTCCATCAGATATTACGGTATCAGACCACAACCAACCAATTTTGGATCACTTCTCTAACGAAGGAGCCAGTGTAACCCTCGACAACCAGTTGGCTTGCCACGGCGCAGACCTCGTTTGCGTAGTAGTAAAGCCATGGTGTGTAGAAAAGACCTTGAAGGGTATCAAGGACGTGCTCGACTACAAGAGTCAGAAGCTCATCGTAGTAGCAGCAGGCATTCCATCTGCCAACATCAAGGAATGGCTCGACAAGGACGGCGTTACCCCTACCTTCTTCCTCGTAATGCCAAACATCGCCATCGCCTACAAGCAGTCGATGACCTTCATCACCCCTGTGGATGCCTCCGCCACGGAGACCAAGCAGATTACCGACATCTTCGATGAACTTGGTGAGAGCCTCATCATGGAGGAGCGTCTCTTCCCAGCAGCCACTGCCATGTCATGCGCCATTGCCTACGCCATGCGCTATGTAAGAGCCAACGTGGAAGGCGGTATAGAAATGGGATTCAAGGCTAAGGATGCTCAGAAGATTGTGCTCCAGACGGTGAAGGGAGCCGTTGAGTTGCTACAGGCAACTGGTGAGCACCCTGAAGCAGCAATCGACAAGGTGACGACTCCTGGCGGTTGCACCATCAAGGGTTTGAATACCATGGAGCAGAATGGCTTCACCAATGCCGTCATCAAGGGATTATTGGCAGGTAAGAAATAGATTCTATCTATAGATGATAGAAGACACATATCAAACAACCCATAAAAGAAAAGCGAATGCAGCAGGAGCATGATGCTCTTGCTGCATTTTTTATATTTTATAGGATAGATTGCCACAATTATCACTCATTATTCTTGGATAAATGAAAAAATAAATGTATCTTTGCCAAAGAATAAAAGAAAACGAAGACTATGGCAGAGATAAACAAAAGAAAATTGCCAGCAGGCATACAATTCTTTAGCATTATCCGCAAAGAAGGCTACTTATATGTTGACAAGACCGACTTGGTATGGCAACTGACTCACTCGGGTGATTTATATAATTACCTGAGCCGCCCTCGGCGTTTTGGTAAATCTCTACTTATAGATACCTTGCAATGCTACTTCGAAGGAAAGAAAGAGCTCTTTGAAGGACTCAAAATTATGGAGTTGGAAGATGAATGGAATAAGTATCCTATTATCCGACTCGACATGAGCGGTGCAGGTGCCACAGCTGCCGAAATCAAAGATTATCTCAATCTTGAGTTTTCGAAATACGAAGTATTATACGGCATCAAGCCCAAAGAGACATCTCGCGAATCCGTACGTTTCCAAGTTATCCTTGACACAGCCTTTCAAAAGACAGGTAAGCAAGTAGTTGTCTTGATAGACGAATACGATTCTCCTTTGCAGCATTCTTGGAAGACACCAGATCATGAAGGTTGCACAGAAGTCTATAGGTCGGTGTTCTCCGTGCTGAAGCTCAAGGGGAATGTGCTTCGCTTTGCTTTTATCACAGGCATCACGAAGTTTACTCAAATATCCCTATTCTCCGTACTCAACCATCTGACCAACATCAGTTTCCTTCCACAGTATTCCCCTCTTTGTGGCATCACTGAGGAAGAATTAACAAATAACTTCGCCCCAGAGTTGGAGACCTTGGCTAATAAGATGGGATGCAGCATTGAAGAGGCACACGACAAGTTGAAGACCTATTATGACGGTTATCATTTCAGCGACGATAACATGACCGACATCTACAATCCTTTCAGCTTGCTCAACGCCCTCTCCCAATTGCGTCTGCGCAACTACTGGATTTCATCCGGTGCCACCACCATGCTGAACAAATTCGTGAGCAACATGGAGCTACGCCTTCATGACTTCGAGGATTGCTACATCGACAAAGACACATTAGAAACATCGGATGTTATAGAAGGTGGTGCCGAGCTATTCCTCTATCAGACAGGTTATCTCACCATCAAGGGTTTTGATGAAGATGGATATTCTTTAGGCTTTCCGAATGAGGAAGTAAGAAAGGCTCTCTATAAAGCAGTTTTGCCCGCACTGACCCAAAAGGACATCACGGATATTGTCTCCATACAGAGTAAGTTAATGCACAGCTTGAACAATGGCAATTTGGAAGAAGCCAAGAAGTGTATGAAATCTCTCATCTCAAACGTCCCATACAGCAACAAGAAATTGGCAAGTATGGACATGGAGGAGCGTTATCGCCTCATCATCAGCACCATACTGAATGCCATAGGCTGCCAAGTAGAGGTAGAGCACATGTTATCAACAGGTAGAATAGACATCGTAGCCTCCACATCTCGCTTCATCTATGTAATGGAGCTAAAGTTAGCCAACAACGGAGGAATAAATGCTGCCGAAAGACAGATTATTGACAACGGCTATCTCAAGCCATTCTTGGCAGATGACCGAAAGGTCATAGGGCTAGCTGTAGAATTAGATGACATGGGCAAAGGACTCATTGATTGGAAAGAAGTAAAATAAATAGGGTGTCCAGTTCTATGTTCTAAAAACGTAGTCTGAAATCGCTCTATAATT
>SAMEA104315437__coassemble_311_pt1 | contig 29429 bp, 27 predicted proteins | sample SAMEA104315437__metabat2_high_PE_043 | metagenome-assembled genome bin SAMEA104315437 (sample SAMEA104315437) | gut metagenome | biome: Monkey gut; feature: monkey-associated habitat; material: faeces | place: China | collected 2013 | reverse complement strand
GAGATATACGTAAGGAGATGTTTGCAGAAATGGAGCAACGTCTGAATGTGAATAGAAAGCCAGAAGACAGTTTCTTCTATTATCATTCCAGTGAGGACAGAATCGTCCTCTCTCATGCCCTGTTTTGGGTGATGACTCAAAACATCAGAGGACATATCGCCAAAGAGAAGTACTTCATGCTTCTCCGCCAATATCAAGAGGAAATGCTAAGTGCTTATCTCACGGAATCGGACGAATTCCCAGAGTTGCTGCACTATTGCAATGTCATGTATGAGACATTACCTATCATATTAAAAGGAATATATGACCTTCGTATAGACAAAGATGCACGCAGATTGGCAGCTATTGCAATCGTAGCAGGAGGATATGGTGGAGATATGCCAGAGGAACAATGCTACGACCTTTTGGATGATATGGACTTCTATTATAATAAGGTGAAATGCAAGAAGATAGAGCGTATGCTTCCAGATTTGAGTAAAATGGTAATAGCAGAGTCGATTCATTTGAGTTAGAAGCGACTTGGGTAGTTGGGGCAGCCTCCGTACTTTGCTATCACAAGATGAGGATAGTAATGCGAAGATAGGCAATGACATTCGCTTGTATGTTCTTTGAAAGAGGAACAGGGAATTTAAGAAATTGGAAGATAATAATGCGATGAGAATTTCAAAAATACATATTCATAATTTTCGTAAACTGAAAAATTGTACGCTTGACTTTGGAGAAAAGCAAACAATTCTTGTAGGGGCAAACAATAGCGGTAAGACATCTTGTATGCAAGCTATCGTACGCTTCTTGAAGGATCCAAGAAGCTTATCGACAAGAGACTTTACTTTATCTAATTGGGAGGCAATTAATAAAGTGGCAGAGAATTGGATAAATGATGAGGAATCAAAGCCATCTTTGAATGACATTATAGACAACCTTCCCCAAATGGATGTATGGATAGAGGTTGATAAAAAGGAAGCCTATTTGGTAAAAGACTTGATTCCTTCATTGGATTGGGAAGGTAAGACAGTTGGTGTTAGAATTGTTTTTGCCCCAACGGATGTTGAAACTTTATATGCAGATTTCAAGGCCGCGTATATTAATGCAGAGAGCTTGAAAAAGGAAAAAGATGGACTGGAAATCTATCCTAAGGATTTATGGGATTATCTTAATAGAGGAAAACTAAACTCCGAGTTTAGATTAAGGTATTACATCTTGGATGTCAAGAAAGAACCAGAAAATAAAGATGAAGTTCAACCTTTACCAAGTATTGAGTTTGACGAAGGGAATCCGTTGAAAGCAATTATAAAAGTTGACTCCATAGATGCAGAAAGAGATTTCTCAGACCCTGATTCGAATGACCATGTAAGTAAAAATACATTATCCAAACAACTTCAGAATTATTATGAGAAGCATATTAAGCCGAAAGATTCTCAATTAGAAAAAGAAGATATAGGATTACTTTCTGCATTACAAGAAGCAAATAAAACTTTAGATGACAATATAGGTACAGCTTTTGAAGGACGAATTGAAGAACTGAAAGGTATCAATTATCCAGGCTTCCATGACCCAAGCATAGAAATTCATAGTTATGTTGACATCAAGAATTCTATCAGTCATGAGTCTGCGGTTCAATTTGCTCTTAATGATGAGGGCGGTGGCTTGACTCTTCCAGAGAACTACAATGGGTTAGGATTTCAAAATCTTATATCTATGTATTTCAAACTGATTCAATTCAGGGACGAATGGTTGCACGAAGGCCGAATGGTAAAAACGGAGGATGATGAAGAATATATAGAACCAATACATCTTGTCTTTATAGAAGAGCCAGAAGCTCATCTTCATGCCCAGGCCCAACAAGTGTTTGTAAGAAAAGCTTATGAGGCATTGTATCCATCTTCTAAATTTAAAGAAGATAGTCCCTATAAAACTCAATTGGTATTAAGTACTCATTCAAACCATATCGTTCACGATGTTAGCTTGAATGACATGAGATATTTTCACAGAGAAGTTTCTGAGGATGTAAATATTCCTATCTCCAAAATCGTAAATTTGACAAATGTTTTTGGGGAGGAAGAAGAAACGGAAAGATTTGTAACAAGATATATACGCTTGTCTCAATGTGACTTTTTCTTTGCCGATGCGGTAATTCTTGTAGAAGGTTCTGGAGAGAGAATATTGATGCCCAAGTTTTTGGAAAATGAAAAGATGACAACCAATTATGTCTCAATTATTGAGATAAATGGTTGTCATGCACATAGATTCCGTAAACTGGTGGAAAGGCTTGATATTCCATGTCTTATTATTACGGATATAGATGCACAGTCCAAACAGAAAGATGGTTCTTTTAAAAAGCATTTCACTCAAAAAGGAAAAGGGCAGAAATCCAATAATGACACCTTGAAATTATGGGTGCCAGGAAAAACTGATGTAGATGAACTTCTTGATTGTGAAGATGAAAATAAAATCTCTGGCAATGTTCGAGTTGCATATCAAACAGGGGTAAATGTTAAGCTAAAGGAAGGTATTGAAGCTATTGCATATCCCTATACTTTTGAGGATGCGTTGGCATTGTCAAATGTCGAATTGTTCAAAAAAGAAGAATTGAAAGGTTTAGCTTTGATTTCCAATTTTAAGAAAATCATAGTGAATTCAAAAACTGTTGAGAGCTGTAGTGAAGATATGTATAAGGCTTTGACCTCGGATAAAAAAGCTCCTTTTGCAGTTAATCTACTCTATCTCGATCAGTTCAAATATCTTGAAACTCCGCCTTATATCAAAGAAGGTTTGGATTGGTTAAAATCTAAGTTGGATGCAAAATAAGATTATGGCTAATGCTGATAACAACATAGATTTGCAACTGAAAGGGTATATTTCCAAAGAGAAAAGAAAATCTTTCTTTTTGTTTGCAGGAGCAGGCTCTGGCAAGACATATTCTTTGGTTAAACTTTTAGGGAACATTCAAGAAGTATGGGGCGATAAGTTAAAGCAAGAACATCGTCAAGTAGCTGTCATAACTTATACGAATGGAGCTACTGACGAAATCATGCGACGAATAGACTATAATCCTTTGTTTCATGTGTCAACGATTCATAGCTTTGTCTGGGATTCAATTAAGACCTACCAAAAAGACATCAAAGCTCGTTATCTTCAGAGGTTACAGGATAATATAGATGAATTGCAGGATAAAATGGAGAAAACTAAGAATAAGGCTACAAGGACTTATCAAGCCAATCAAGAAAGACTCAATCATCTGATAGAACGAAGGGAATCGAAAGAAAAAATAGATAAGTTCATTTATAATCCTAATGGTGACAATCTTAAAGCTAATTCGCTGAATCATTCTGATGTGATAGAAATCGGAACACAAATGATGCAGGAGAATCTGTTGTTGCAGCAAATCATTACTCAACAATATCCTTTTATGTTGATAGACGAAAGTCAAGATACAAGAAGTGGTCTTGTTGATGCATTCTTTACTATTCAAAAGAACTTCCCTAATGATTTTACTCTGGGATTGATTGGCGATATCAAACAAAGAATCTATATGGATGGTAAGGCTGATATCAAAAATTTGATTCCGGTAGATTGGGGAAAACCAGAAAAAGTAATGAATTACAGATGTAGCAAGAGAATCATTCAATTAGCCAACAAAATATCTTCTGTATTGGATGGCTCACATCAAGAAGCGAGAGATGATGCTCCTGATGGTTATGCGCATCTATTTTTGGTCAATTCGCAAGAAGTCTTGAACAAGAATATGAAAGAGCTTGAAGTGCGAGCTAAGATGAGTGCCATCACAGGAGATAACAAATGGAACTCTGATGTAAAGGTGTTAACTTTGGAGCATCGTATGGCTGCAGTGCATCTCGGTTTTGAGGGGGTCTATGATTTATTTGCTCGCTTGCCTAAATATCAGATGTCGTTTCTACAAGGAGAAATGACGGATATGACAATCTTTTCCAATTTGGTCTTTCCTCTTGTATTCATGCTAAAAGAGAATGATGGCATAGGTGTTCTTAATTTGTTGAAGAAAAATTCGCCATTGTTAGAAGCTGTTCCTGATAGGGATTATCCTGCGATGTTAGGCAAAATTAGAAAAGTGCTTGATGAATTGCGTAGTTCTAATATTGAAGAGAAGAAAGTTTCTGAAATCATAGAATTTGTTCAAAAAACTGCATTATTTGCCGTTCCTGACCATTTGATATTGGCTTTAAATTCCAAGGAAGAAGAGATTGATAAGGAGGATGCTGAGTCCTTGGCATGGGTCAGGGCCTTACAATTGCCTTTGAGACAATTTAAGGCATACGATGACTATGTGCATGATCGAACACCTTATGCTACACATCAAGGAGTGAAAGGATTGGAGTTCCCAAGAGTACTTGTTCTTATAGATGACAAGGAGGCTAAAGGAAACACCTTCAGCTATGACAAACTTTTCAATGTTGCCCCTTTGTCCCAAACAGATATAAAGAATAAAGAAACAGGTAAGGAAAATTCAATAGATCGCACCGGTCGACTATTTTACGTAACCTGTACACGTGCTAAAAAGTCTTTGGCAATATTGATGTATACTAATAATCCAGAAAAGGCAAAACAGACCGCTATTCAGTATGCTTGGTTTAAGGAAAATGAAATTGATATATTATGATGAAATATGCTGACATTCCGAATGAAATGAATGGTAAACAGAATAAAGTAATTCATGAACAGATATAATAAAGACGAAAAATCTATCTTCAAGCAGCTTTGCAACCAAGACGTAGCAGACATTAAACTTGTTGGAAACACAATACAGTGTGTTTCTTTCAAGAGCAGTAATTCTGCTTTATTGGTGGATTGTCATAACAAGACCGCAAAGTTGTTTTATCCTATTAGAACTCCTTATGAGAAAGAAGATAGCAAAGAATTTGCAAAGTTAGTTAGTTTGTTGTCTTTGATAGAAGAGGCGGAAAAGAAAGGACTAATTTACTTGCAACCAACAAATGCAGGTTGCGATTTGTTCTTTTATGAAAATTTCAAGGGGACATTTTTAATGGGGACTCCTGTGGATTTATCAGTGAAGTATTCTATAACACAAAGTGAAAAGATAGTCTATGAAATGGATAGAACTAATACGGTTTCTGTTCAAAACATACAAGTACCTACCCAAAATCCAAACATCTTGTATATTACAAAAGATGGAAACAAGATTATGAGGTCGACAGATGTAACAAGTATGTATGTAAGAATAGAACGTTATCTTTGCAGTAGAGCTTTTCCTACATCTGCATTATCGCGTTTTATTGATAATGGATTTTGTCTTGATGAAGAAAAGAGAAGTGTGCGTTCTCTAAGAATATCCATTGCCAGTTTCTTTGTTGCAATGTTAGCGCTTGTGGTATCTATGCCTTGCGTTTCTGTATGGTATTCCAATAAACATGGTTATTCAACAATGGATACTGTTCAATACCAACGGCTTCTTAATAAGGTTGATACAATAAAAGCAAGCATTGTTGGAAAAGGTGATACTGAAACTGCTGATAAAAATAAATTACGTAATTAGAATATGTCACTTCAATCAAATAATAACAAGCGAATAGCGAAGAATACTTTGCTTCTTTACTTCCGAATGCTCTTTATGATGGTGGTGTCGCTGTACACGAGCCGAGTCATATTGAATGCGTTGGGAGTGGAAGACTTCGGAATTTATAATGTGGTAGGTGGAGTCGTGGCGATGTTCTCTGTCATATCAGGATCATTATCCGCAGCTATCAGTAGATTCATCACATACGAGTTAGGAAAGGGAGACCAAAGCAAACTCAACAAGATTTTCTCAGCCTCGGTGACGATACAGCTTTTGCTGTCATTGATTATCGTGGTGCTAATAGAGTCGGTGGGTGTATGGTTCCTGAATGCCAAGATGACGATACCAGCGGAGAGAATGACGGCTGCCAACTGGGTGCTGCAATTCTCCATAGTTACCTTCGTCATAGGTTTGATAAGCGTACCCTATAATGCTGCCATCATTGCACATGAGAAGATGTCGGCATTTGCCTATATCAGCATCTTGGAGGCTGTCGGCAAGTTGGCGATAGCTTTCTTGATCATGGTTTCGCCAATGGATAGGTTGATATTCTATGCCATCTTGATGTGTGTGGTAGGCTTGATAGTCAGATTCACCTATGGTCATTATTGCAAGAAGCATTTTGCGGAATGTACCTACCATTTCCATTGGGATAAGACACTTCTAAAAACTATGTCTGGATTTGCAGGTTGGCAATTTTTTGGAACAGGCTCATATATGTTAATGACTCAGGGAGTAAATATATTGTTAAATTTCTTTTTTGGACCTATAGTTAATGCAGCAAGGGGGGTGGCAGTCCAAGTGGATGGCGTTGTTCAACAGTTTGTTAATAATTTTACGACAGCCATTAATCCACAGATAACAAAATCCTATGCAGCTGGAAATAAAGAGTATATGTTTCAATTAATTTACTCTGGAGCAAAATATTCATTTTTCCTTGTGCTTTTTTTTGCAGTTCCTATAATGTTGGAAGCAAATTACATCTTAGAATTATGGTTAAAAAATGTCCCAGAACATACATATTCTTTTTTGCGTCTTATTGTTGCTATAGATTTGTTGTATGTATTGTCTAATACAATGATGACTGCAATGACAGCTACAGGAGACATTAAAAAATATCAAATTATAGTAGGTGGTACAGGGATGTTGGTTTTTCCTATAGCTTGGGTGTGTTTTTATTTAGGTTTACCTGCAGAAACAGCTTTCATTATACAGTTTCTGATATTTGTAGTTCAACTTATATATAGAATTTTTCTATTACACCAAATGATAGGATTGCCAATATGGGAATTTGTACAGAAAGTTATAGTTAAATCTGTCGTGGTAGCTTTATTTGCATTTGTTATTCCTACTTGTTTTCATTATATACTGCCATTTGGAGAATTTATAAGATTAGTTGTAGTTTGCATAGTCAGTGTAATCTCTACAATATTATCTATTTATGTATTTGGCTTGTCAATGCCAGAAAAAATATTTATTAAGGACAAAATAAAGAACAAAATAAAACATGAAAATTAAATCTTATATTAAAAGAGCTTTTACCTTTTTATTTAAGGGTATACCTACATATAAAGTATATCCAACTATTAGTACAATTGAGAGTTCGAAGTTATTGGATGGAAGAGTGGCTTTGATTACGGGTGCAACTTCAGGAATAGGTTTGACTATTGCTCATTCTTTTCTAAAAAGCGGAGCTTCTGTGGTCTTGGTCGGAAGAAATGAGGAGAAACTATTAAAGACAAAGGAGTCTTTATCATATTTATATGGTAAAGATAAAGTGTTTACTGCTCAATTTGACATGTGCAAAGTTAGTGAGTTTTCTCAAAAAATAGATGATTTGTTGTCAAGACTAAATGGGAAAAAAATAGATATTTTAGTAAACAATGCCGGTGTGTTAGGGTGTCAACTTTCCAAACCAGATGAAAAAATATATGATTCATCCTTGGATACAAATCTAAAAGGACCTTTCTTTTTGTCTGAGATTGTTGGAAAATACATGAAAGATAATAAAATTCAAGGGAATATTTTAAATATATTATCTTCTTCTGCTTTTAGACCGGCATCTTGTTCGTATACAATTTCCAAATGGGGAATGAGAGGGTTTACTTTAGGACTTGCAAAATCTTTAATTCCTTATGGGATTGTTGTGAATGGTATTGCTCCAGGTCCAACATCAACACCTTTGGTAAGAAACAATAATGAAGAAGATTTAAGTCTACCGAATAATCCGCTTGGTAGATATGCCACGCCAGAAGAAATTGCAAATATGGCAACAATAATGGTTAGTAATATGTGTAGAACTGTTGTTGGTGATATATTGTGTATGACAGGTGGAGCAGGTCTTATAACTTATGATGACATAAATTATAATTTTTAAAAGATATGTTTAAAAAATATACAGACAATAAAAATCAGCAAATAGTAATTGCTTTATTGAAAGCTTTTGGAATAAAGAAGGTTATTGCTTCTCCAGGCGGAACGAATCCTGCTTTAGTTGCAAGTTTTCAATATGATGGTTCTTTTGAATTGTATTCATGTGTTGATGAACGTTCTGCAGCATATATGGCATGTGGTTTATGTGAGGAATCAAATGAACCTGTTGTTATCTGTTGCACTGGAGCTACAGCTTCGCGAAACTATATGCCAGGACTAACGGAAGCATTTTATAGAAAACTGCCAATTATAACTCTTACTTGCAGTCGCCCTATAGAGGCTATTGGACAATTGATTCCACAAGTAACAGATAGAACAAGTTATCCTAATGACATATTTGTAGATGGTGCCCAACTTGTACCTGTGAGGACTAAACAAGATGAACAGCAATGTTCTTATGTGGTAAATAGAGTCTTGTTATCTTCAACTCATCATGGTGGAGGTCCTGTTCATCTAAATATAGTATCGGTTTCTCAGTCTTGTGATACGGATGCGCTTCCTGTCATACGTAAAATTGATAGATATATGAGCTATGATCAATTGCCAAATATTGGCAAAGGAAAAATTGCTATATTTGTTGGTTCACATAAGGAAATGACAGCAAGAGAGACTATTGCCATAGAGCAGTTCTGTCAATTATATAATGGTGTTGTGCTGTGTGACCATACAAGTTCTTATCATGGAGAATATAGAATAGATAATTCTTTAATAGGAACTCAAGTGTTACATAGTTTTGATTATTTACAAGTCGACTTGCTTATACATATTGGAGAAATATCTGGTGATTATCAAACACCAAAATGTATTAACGCTAATAAAATTTGGCGAGTTAGTGAGGATGGGCAGCTTCGCAAAACATTTGGACATATTGAGGCAGTATTTGAGATGCCAGAATCTCTGTTTTTTGAGCATTATAATAATTTAATAGAAGAGAAAAGTTCTTGTTCTTATTTCAAAGAATTAAATATCGCTTATGAAAACCTCAACAAACAGATTCCTGAGTTGGAGTTTAGCAATATTTGGTTGGCAAAAGAACTATCTGCTAAAATGCCTAAAAATAGTTGCATTCATTTTGCTATATTGAATAGCTTACGCTCATGGAATTTTTTCCGTATAGACCCTTCTATTAAAACCATGTGTAACGTTGGAGGATTTGGCATTGATGGTTGTACTTCTTCTCTTATTGGGGCTTCATTAGCAAATAAAAATAAATTATATTATTTGGTAACAGGCGATTTAGCTTTCTTTTATGACTTGAATGCAATAGGAAATAGACATATAGGTCCTAATGTTCGAATACTTTTGGTAAATACAGGTAATGGTGCTGAATTTTTGCATTTTCAAAGCCCTGAATATGAAGTTGGGGCAAAACCATATATAGCAGCAGAAGGACATTTTGGAAACAAGTCTCATAAGTTTGTGAAGGCCATGGCTGAATCTTTGGGCTTTGATTATTATGCAGCTAATAATAAAGAGGATTTTCTGGAAATAATCACTACTTTCACTGATAAGAAAATAGGTAAAGCACCAATGTTAGTAGAAGCATTTATTGATGCAGAAAAGCAAAGTGATGCATGGGAAACTCTTAGTAAATTGGCAGAGGGAACGATGTCAGAAAAAGCAGTATCTGTTATGGATAATATGAAGCATAGTGGATTTGGCAAAATCGTAAAACGAATTATAAAGTAACAAGATATGAATGTAGGTTTTATTACAGTACACAGAGCACCTAATTATGGTGCAATGCTTCAATGTTTTGCATTGCAACAGTATATAGAAGGTATGGGGCACGAATGTAAGGTTATCGATTTGTTGAGACCATATCATGAAGGTTTTGTACATACAGAAGGATTTGAACCATTCGATGCCAAGAAAATTCATAAAAGTTTTGTTGGAGAAATTCGTAAGTTTATAGGTCATTATTTGCATCGTTACGAAACCAATAACAAGAAATTTGCAAAAGTGTATAAAGAAAGTTTGGAAAGACGTCAAGAACTATTCGATGCATTTGATAAAAGAATCACATACACAAAACAGTATAAATCTATAGGTGAACTTTATGCGAATCCTCCTCAGTTTGATGTGTATATTACTGGTTCTGACCAATTGTGGAATCCAACACAACCCTATTGCATTGAACCTTATTTTCTTACGTTTGTGAAAAATGGTGCTAAAAAGATATCCTATGCAACCAGCATAGGCTTATCTTCGTTACCAAATTCGATTAATCAGCAATATATAAAGTGGCTTAATGATTACGATTACATTTCTGTACGTGAACAAGAGGCTGTTAATATGCTTTCAAAAGGGGTTTCTAAAACAATACATAAAGTTGTTGATCCTACTTTGTTGATGGGTAAACAATTTTGGGAGAGATTAGCTGTTGTAAAGCCTGAGTTTGCTCATGAAAAATACGTGTTTTGTTTTACATTGAGCTATCTTTCAGAATTACATTCATATTTGAAAAAATATGCAAAGGACAAAGGTATGAAATATGTATATATAGTTCATGCTTTTCAAGATGCTCCTTATACGAATAAAGATAAAAATGTTATTGGTTTAATAGATATTTCACCAGAAGAATGGCTTGGGTTAATTCAAAATGCAGAAGAGATATTCACAAATTCTTTTCATGGTACGGTCTTTTCTTTAATTTTTGAAAAAAAGTTCTTTTCTTATATACCTTCAAATAACAAAAGAGGAAGCAGAATCGTAAACCTTTTGGAAATGATAAAATTGAAGAATCACATAATATATGATATCAAGAATTTTATCCCTCAGGAAGAGAGTATAAATTATGTTGTTGTCAATAAGATTCTTCAAGAAGAACGTAAAAAAGGCGAGGCTTTTTTAACTTTAGCATTAAATAACAAGTAATTTTTCTTATGCAATATTTGCTTCTTGTAATATTCCTATTGTTAATTACGAAAGATTTTAGGAGGGGTGTAGTAATATATGCTCCATTTAAATTTTTCTTTTATGAGGGATTTCAAGTGGGTTCGGTTACATTTGATATCGTAGTTTCTGTATATGTATGTTTAGTATATTTACTTAAGTATAGAAATCTATTAAAAAATGTGAATTTCCCCTGGAAAAAATCATTTATATTGTTGACAATTTCAGGAATTATATATTCATTTCATCCAAGTTTATATTTGGGTGAAATGTTGCGTCAGATATTTTGTATTTATGGTTATGGATTCATTTTCTTCTGTGCCTTGAATGAAAAGAAAATATTCAATACGTTTATAAAGTCTTGTGCAATATTTGCTTTTCTTTTGGCAGGCAATGGATTGATACAATTATTTACAGACATTAATGTATTGGGAAAATTTCATGATCAATTTTATTCTGCAGAATTTACCGACAATAATTTGGTTCGATTTGGCAATTTTAGTCGAATTAGGTCATTTTGTTCGCATTCAATTAGCTATGGTGTAGAGTGTGTGGTATTTTCGGTATTATTTATTTATCTATTTTTCCAAGAAAAAAAAGATTTCTTTAAAAGTTTTTATTATTTAGTTATTGCTTTGTGTTTGATAGGCATCATAACAAGTGGTTCTCGAACACCATTGGTTGGTATTGCTGTAATGCTACTTCCCCTATTTAGATCATTTGGAAGAATAGCACCTTATCAAAAAATAATTGTTACACTGGTCGTTGTTTTATTTTGTGCTCTATTTGGAAGCTATGTTTTGGATATGATTAATTCCATTATTAATCCAGAATCAACAAATGTGGAAGGAAGTAATACAATAGGAAGATTGGGACAATTTGCATATTCTATTTATCTTGTTCAAAACAATTGGCTTTTGGGCTATGGAAACGTGAATATAATGGATATGCCAAACTTTGACTATAGTATTTTATTTGGCGCAGAGTCTATTTGGATGGTAACTTTGTTGCAGAAAGGTCTGATAGGAATTTTTGCATACATTTATTTTTATGTTGATGTGTTTAAACATTTGCCTAAAAATAATAAAAAACTTTTTATCTTTTTTGTTTTGGGATGGCTTGTCATAGATAGTGCCACAAGTTTGATGGGAATTAATATGTTTTTGCCTATTATGATAATTACAATTTTATATAAAATAGGAAATCTACAAAATATTACACAATATGATTACGCAAAAAAATAGCAAAATAAAGTTTTCATTTGTTGTTCCTGTTTATAATGTAGAGAAATACTTAAAAAGGTGTTTAAATAGTCTTTTGGCACAAGATTATGATAATTTTGAAATAATCTGTGTTAATGATGGCTCTACAGATAATTCGGGACAAATTCTACATGAATATGCAGCACAGAACCCTTCCATAAAGGTTGTAGAACAAGAAAATCAAGGTCTTGGTGCTGCACGTAATACAGGTGTTAGATACGTCACAGGAGACTATATTTGGTTTGTTGACAGTGATGATTGGGTAGAGAGTAATTCTCTCATCTTGTTAAGAGACTATATCGGCAATCATTGTCTTTTAGATATGATAATTTTTGATAGTTATCAAACTACAGGATTTTCTGACAGAAATCATGTATTAAAAGCATTGTGGAATAGTAATATAAATTCTAAAAAATTAGATATAGATAAGTATATTAAATTACTGCTTTGTGGTCAGGGACTTTATTCTGCATGGTGTCGTATTTATAAAACTGATATTTATAAGTCAAAACCATTTGATTTTTCGAAAGGTTTTTATGAAGATATATCACAGTTCCATTTATATATGAATAATGTGAAGAATATTGGCTACCTAAAGAAGACATTATATAATTATTATTATAATAGTAATTCGATAATGCGACAGTCTGATAGACGTATCTTAGATATGTTTAAGCAGATTTCTCACATTGGAGGATTATTTGAAAATAATCGCAATTTTAAGTGTGAATTCTCCTTTTTTAAAGTTCGTGGAGTTGTTGACACCTTTAATAAAATTAATGGTAATGATTCTAACTTGAAAACTTTGTTCTTTCAGTTAATTTCTAAAAACCCTTCTTTGATTGAGTGGTCGTTTTTGCAGGCTGTTGATGTTCCTTTTAAAACAAAAGTAAGAAATTTACTATCTATTGTATTGATAAAAACAAAAATGAAATTTTATGCATAAGATTCATATTCTTTTTTATCCTGCTATGCTTTGGTTCTTAAACTATATAGTAGGTTATATTCCTTGTCTATTTTTTAGAAAATTAATGTTGAGATTGTTTTCTTGTAAAATTGGGGGGGCAAGTTTGATAGATATGAATTGTTATTTTCTATCTCCTTGTAAATTAACGATTGGTAGTCATACACAGATTAATAGGGGGTGTATGATAGATAGTCGTGGAGGCATTATAATAGGTAATAATGTTTCTCTTTCACATAAGGTTACGTTATGCTCTGCGAGCCATAATATAAAATCGCCTAATTTTGATTATATATCAAAACCAATCGTGATTCATGATAATGTATGGGTTGGTTTGAATGCAATAATACTTCAAGGAGTCACAATTGGTGAGGGAGCTGTTATTGCAGCTGGCTCTGTTGTTACTCATGACGTAGAACCATTTTCTGTAAATGCAGGAATTCCTGCAAAGAAAATAGGAGAACGTGAAAGAAAAATTAATTACGATGTGACAAATTTTGCTTATTATAAAGGAATACGAATACCTTATTTTCAATAAAATATGAAACAGAAATTAGTATATATATCCTCAGAATGGATGTATGACGTGGAGATGGGAATTCTCAATCATATATCTGATAAATACGAGATTCATTGGTTCTTTATGAACAATGAGTTGGCTCCTCGTGTGAGTCGTCAAGAGGTGGAGGCTTTTGTACAAAAGCATTCTGTCAAACTATATTGGATGAATAATAATATAAAGCAACTTTCTCCACGAAAGATTTTTTATTGCCTTAAAATGGCCAAGGTGATTAATGCCATTCATCCAGATATGATTATTCACGTAGAGCAAGATTTCTATTGGTCTTTGGTCAACAAATTCTTTATGAAAAAGAAAGCTATCTATATGATACATGATGTGTTGGTTCATTCTGGAACACATAATGGATGGGTTCGTCAGTTGTTTACTGACTTCACAATTAGAATGAATAAGCATTTTATTACTTTTTCCAATAGTCAGAAAAATATTCTTCTTGATAGATATGGTAAGAATAAAGATGTTTTCTCAACTCACCTAAGTGTGAAGGATTTCGGGAAACCTACAGCGACAAGATCTGCTTATGGAGATGTGGTCAAATTATTGTTCTTTGGTCGTATTGAATATAATAAGGGGCTTGATATCCTGATAGATGGATTGGAAAGCTTGTTTGACAATGGATACAAAAATATAGAGTTGAGTATTTGTGGAAAAGGTTCCTATTGGAAAGAATGTGAGAAACGTATAAAACATCCAGGGCATTATGATTTGCAAATTCGCTATATTGACAATGCTGAGATTCCGAATCTATTCGCATCACATCATTTCTTGGTTCTTCCATACCGTGATACAACCCAATCTGGTCCCCTTATGATTGCTGCTAATTATGGGTTGCCATTGCTTGCTTCTATTCATGATAGCTTTAAGGAAATATATGATGGGGATTGCTCTATTTTATATGACAATATTGAGGAGGGATTAAAGAAGATAGCTTCTTTGACCAGCGAGGAATATGAGAATATGTTATTGAAGTGTACTGAGTTGAGAGAGAAATTCTCTGGAAAGGTTATCGCTTCGGAAATAATAAATTACATAAGTCAAATATCTTAAAAATGAGAATCGCAATTTTATATATTTGTACGGGCAAGTACAATCAATTCTGGGATGGCTTCTATCAGTCATCCGAGGAATATTTCTTGAAGGGAAAAGCGGAAAAGGAATATTTCGTGTTTACTGACAATATGGAGTTGTGCAAGGACAAACAAGTTCATTTGCATTATAGGGAGTGTCAGGGATTTCCTTTTGACTCTCTGTTTCGCTTTGACCTTTTCTTGAGCATTGAGAAGGAAATCGCAGACTTCGATTATATCTATTTCTTCAATGCCAATATGCAGTTTGTCAAGCCTGTAGGAGAGGAATTCTTGCCAACGGAAGAGGATGGTAATTTGGCGGCAGTCTTGCATCCATTGATTCTTCGCAGGCCTTTCTTCTTCTATTCTTATGAGCGTAACAAGAAATCGCTTGCCTATATTCCATTGGTTCGTCATCATCAGTATCGTTACTATATGGGTTCTCTGAATGGTGGAAGAGCTAAGGAATACTTGGAGTTAGTAAGGACATGTGCCAAGAATACACGTACCGATTATGATAAGGGCATCATAGCCATGGTACACGATGAGTCTCACTTGAATAGATATTTGTTCGACCATAAATGTAAGGCGTTGGCACCATCATACGCTTATCCTGAAGGCAAGAATATGGGTTATGAGCCTATAATCTTGATAAGAGACAAGGTGAAAGTGGACAAATATTTCAACAAGGGAAGAGATACTTCCAAATGGGGAAAAGTTAAGATGGTTTGGAGTTGGATTTATAGAGCAATACTTTGGGTGGTATGAAAATAGTAAAATATATAGGTGGCTTAGGTAACCAGATGTTTATCTATGCCTTTTCGGTAGCTTTGAGAGAAACTTTTAAGCAGGAGATTCTTGTTGATACGCATTATTACCAAACGCATTCGTTTCATAATGGCTTGGAAATTGAGCGTATATTTGGAATCAAACTGAAGGAAGCAAAACTTTGGGATAAGTTACGCTTGGGATGGTATTTCCCAAATTATTGGGTGGATTTTCATCTTTTGAAATATCTGCCGAACAGAAAGGGGATGGTTAAGGAAAATATCTGTGGAAAAGTTGATCTTAGCTTGTTGAAAGATCCATCTGATAGAATATATGATGGTTTTTGGCAGTCGTATAAGTATTTTGAACGTTATAAGAATATTATTCAAAATGAATTGACTTTCTCAGCATTCACTTCTAATGACACAAAGAACTTCCAATTATGTAAGACGTTGCAAGGAGATTCTGCTTCCGTTGGTATACATATTAGAAGAGGTGATTACTTGAAGAATTGGAAATACCGTGGACTGTGTGGTTTGGATTATTATCGTGATGCAATAGCTTATATTAAAGGGAAGGTTGAAAATCCAAGATTCTATCTTTTTTCTGATGATATTCCTTGGGTAGAAGAGCATATCTATCCATTATTGGATGGGAGTGAGGTGACTGTGATAAACTGGAATCATAAGGAAGATAGTTATAAGGATATGCAGTTGATGTCTATGTGTCATAATCTCATTATTGCTAATTCTTCATTTAGTTGGTGGGCTGCATATTTAGCAAGGGAGGTTCAAACTGTTGTGGCTCCAGAAAAATGGATAAATTCGCATCAAGATTTTAGAATACAATGTGATAGTTGGATAACATTTTAAATATATTTGTCGTATATGAATAGTGAATGTATAGTTGATAGACATGCTTACTGTATTATGGCGCATGGTAATTGGACTCAGCTTCAGATTCTTTTAAATTGTATTGATGATTATCGAAATGATATATATCTTCATATTGACGCAAAAGGTTTGAAGTCGTTCAATAATTGGGGGGGCAAACTTAGTTGTAATTTTTCTAAACTTACATGTATTGAAAGCGAAGACGTAAGATGGAGTGACATTTCTCAGACAGATGTAGAAGTTAATTTGTTTAAGAAAGTGATAGAGGGAGGACGCTATAATTATGTACATTTGTTGTCTGGAAGTGATTTGCCATTGAAAAGCCAGGATGAAATACATGATTTTTTCGAAGGAAGACATGAAGAGTTTGTGGATATTCAACAAAATGATGATGCTGTTAGAAGACTGAAGTATTATCATTATTTTGTAAGATGGAGAAAGATCTATCCATGGTTAGATGTTGTTAGAAAGACTTTTCTGTTAGTTCAAATGCCATTTGTGAACAGATTACGTAATTGTCCACTTCCATTTGCTTATGGAGCAAATTGGTGTAGTCTAACAGGTAATGCTGTCGTGGAAATAGTTAATAAATACAAGGAGCTAAGGTCGTTTTTCAAGTATACGACAAGCAGTGACGAATCTTATAAACAGATGATATTGTTGGGCAATGGAAATTTTGAAATAGCTAAAGAGGGGTTTCTGAGATTCGTAAAGTTTGGAGAAGGCGAAGCCTCTCCTAAAATACTAACAATGGACTACTATGAAAATATGATGGACTCTGGTTGTTTATTTGCACGAAAATTTGATATAAGAATAGATAATAATGTTGTGAATAAAGTGCTTCAAAAGCTTAAATATAAATAAGATCTTAATGTTTAAAATTTTATAATGGAACAAAAGAGAATCATTTCTGGACTTGATGTCTTGAAGTTTATCATGTCAATAATGATAGTGGATATTCATGTTAAAGGGTATTTGATATTACCCCCCCATATACAAAACAATTTAATACAGCCGATAGAAAATTTAGCAGTTCCAACTTTCTTTGTTATTTCTTCATTTCTGTTTTTCAAAAAAGTAAGAGATGCGGAGAATCAACGCATGTTGGTATGGCATTATATAAAGCGTCTATCGTTGCTTTATTTGTTTTGGTGCATAGTTTGGAGTCCTATTATTTATATTCAAAAGGATTACTTTCACCCTTTGCAGGCAACAATCCCTCTGCTACTAATGAGGGATTTCTTTTTGGGTAGCATGTTTGATGCCAGTTGGTTTTTCGGTGCTCTTCTTGTGGGTGTACCTTTGGTTTGGTGTCTAAGTCGTATATTCAAAAAAGATATATTGGTAATAATAATACCGCTTGTTATTCATTTGTCTTTAAAATATATGTCTTGTTTGCCAGAGGCTTGGAAAGCTTTCTATGATTGGTATGCTTCTTTTGAAATGCCCCAATTATCTTTTTTGTCTGGATTACTTTGGATTACCATTGGTTACATATTGGCAGATAAAATAATATTGGATAGGATTAAAAATATTAGAAATGTTTGGGTTTGGCTTGTCTTTGTGGTTTGTTTTGTTTGGCAGCAGTGTTTCCCAATAGTACCGATGTTGCCTGGTGTCCTTTGTGTTTCTTCTCTTTTTGTTGCAGCCTATACATGGCAGTTACCAGAGCATCCGCAGCTCTATCGTAGATTTAGAACATACAGCATCTTGTTTTATGTGATTCATGATTGCTTCAAGAAAATACCGAAGCAGTTGTTTGGATGGGAGAATGGTCCTGTTCTTTTTGTTGTAACCCTCGCCTTCTGCTTCTTGGCTTCTGAGGTGATATTGAGGATGAAGGAAGTGAAGGGATTCGGATGGCTGAGGTATGCGTATTAAATAATTATGGAAAAACGAATATTTGCCCTTGATAATTTGAAAGGGATTTTGATAATTCTTGTGGTTGTTGGTCATTGTATACAATTCACAACGAATGATTTCGATAATGTGGCTTTGTTTAGATTTATATATGCATTTCACATGCCTTTGTTTATGTGGGTAAGTGGATTTGTGAACTATCGTGATGGGGCTACGAATTTGAGTGTCTTAAAACGGAGGACTGTGCAACTTGCCTTACCTTTTCTCTCATGGACATTATTGAATTGCTTGGTAACTCGCAATCCCTATCATTTGGTTGATGTGTTTTTCAATCCAACTCTTTCGGTATGGTTCGTGTGGGATTTGTTCTTGATTATTTGTTTTTCAACTGTGATAAATTACTTATGTGAAAAATATGGTAAGTCAAGTTTGAAATATACAATCATGGCTTTTCTTGTTGCAGAAGTTTTAGCCAAAGGCTTGCATCTTAATATCCTTGACATTTCCCACTCTTTAGATATGGGCATGTATTATCTGATGGGGTATTATATGCATAAGTATCAGGTGCTTAATAGAATCATAAATGCCAAATTCGGGGGGGGTATTTTGGTGCTGTTCTTCGTTATGTGTTTATTCTGGCAGCGTAAATTGCCACCTACATTTATCCCTGATGCCCCAAATGTAATTGGAACTTTATGGAAAATGTTGACAGCCATTTTTGCTTGTTGCTCAATTCCTTTGTTCTTTATGCGTCTTGCAGAGAAAAAGATAAAAGTGATAACCTATTTGGGAAGGCAAACATTAGGTATTTATGTCGTCCATCAGACTTTGTTGGCTATGTTGGTAAAGCATTTGGAATCTTATGGTTTGTCATATTGGTGCTTGGTTTCCTTGTTGGTATTTTTGACAATTATTGTTAGCCAGATAATTAATGTGTTGCTGCAAAAGAATAGGGTGATAGCATTAGTGATGTTAGGGAAATGATAAATCGAATATTAAATCATAATAATATGGGTAAGGTTTTATTGTTTGGTAATGGTCTTAACCTTTTAAGCCATTATTTGTCTTGGAAGGATTTGCTGGCGCAAGTGCAAGCGAAAGATGAAAATAAATTAGCAGTGCATGATTGTTTGGATTTGGTAGATGTTCCGTATCCATTGCAGTATGATTATATGCTTCTTTCTTCTAATTTCCTACAAACAAAGACGAAGGTAACAGACAATGCTGAATTGAAAAAAATCGTAGAAGATAGACAATTAAAATTGAAGAAGTTGATATGTGATGAACTTAAGGTCTTTTCATCGAATGAAATCTATGAAAGCTTGGCATCTCTTCCTTTTAATGCTTATTTGACTACGAATTATGACCATATCTTAGATGCAAGTTTAGTAGATATGGGGTATCATGCAGTACCTGGTGATAAATCAGAAACAAATTATAATATCAGAAGAAAGAGATTTTGGCAAAAAGGTAGTGATGTGAAAACTATCTATCCTATCCATGGTGATATGGATAATCCAAGAAGTATTGTTATTGGTTATAACCATTATTGTGGGACGGTTGCAAAGATTAGCGACTATCTAAAAGGAAACTATAAATGGAAAATAGGAAAGGGTAGTGAACTGAAAATACCAAGTATGTTGGACCGTTTGCAGAAAGGCGACAACCAAATCTATTCTTGGATAGACCATATCTTCATGTCGGATGTCTATATTGTAGGTCTTGGCTTGGATTATTCTGAGATTGACTTATGGTGGCTTCTTGATAGAAGACAAAGAATGCTGAGAGGTGATGGTGTAATGAAGCAAAACAAAATCGTGTACTTCGTCATCGAAAATCCTAAGGACTTGACATTGCAAGATAATGCCAAATTTGGTCTGTTAGATCGCTTGGGTGTACAATGTCGTTTGATAAGTAAATCTAATGGATATATGGCTGCATACCAAGAAATCGTGGATATGATAGCCAAGGAAATCTAATAAAGATTAGTTATGTCAATTTTAGTTTCTAAGATTTTATCTACGGAATCCAATTCCGTAAATCAGATATTTGAGAATAAAGGTAAGGTATATACATACCTCAATCCTGTGTCTTATTTGACAGCCCTCGACAACAAGGAGCTGTTCTCGCAGATGGATGGCATCTTTGCGGATGGTGGGTTGTTGGTGAAAGCTATCAAGTTGGTGTATGGCAAGCAAGTGACTCGTCGCAGCTTTGATATGACTTCGATGGCTCCAGAGTTGTTTGCATACGCTGCCGAGCATGGGAAGACCGTCTATATCGTGGCTTCGAAGCAGGAGCAGGTGGAGAAGGCGGTGGAGATATTCCGTGAACGGTATCCGAAGGTGAAGTTTGTTGGGTATCGGAATGGGTACTTTTCTAATGAGGATGAGATGAATCAGGAGGCAAGGCATATCATGGAGTTGAATCCCGACTTCTTGATTGTGGGCATGGGTGCGTTGATGCAAGAGAAGTTCTTGTTGAAAGTGAAACGTGTTGGCTATCAAGGTGTTGGTTTTACCTGTGGTGGCTTCATTCATCAGACTTCCAAGAATGAGATTGATTACTATCCTGCTTGGGTGGATAAGACGAATCTCCGCTTCCTCTATCGCATGTGGAAGGAGCCGCATACTCGCAAGCGTTACCTCATGGCAGGATTGCTATTCCCTGCCAGATTTATCGCAGAAAGAGTCTTCGGATAGTCTTGTAGAGCCAATGGATGGGGGCGAAGGCAATTCCTTGGGGAGGACTTATCGGGGACAATGATTTTACGATAATCTTATCAGATGTTGTAAGTCGGGAAATAGACAAGCATAAAGATTCTGCCAGGGGGAAGGTACAGAAGAGAGCTAAAAAGGTAAGCAGAAAGCTGGCTAATGTATTTGTATTGTAGATTCTAAGTTGGTTAAAACAATAGAAGGTAAAATCCATGTTGAGGTAGAGGAGGTTGGATAATATCTGTAGATATATTATATACGGGTGTAATTAATGAAGAAATGGCTTATGGTACACAATGGTGCTTTTGTTAGTGTAGAAACCTATTGTAAGGATAGGAAGAAGCCTACAGAAAAAGAATGCTTAAGGTATGTCTTGGAAGTTGGTAATTGTTGTCCTTTTTGTGGAAAAGTTCTAACAACGAATACTGCTGATAAGAAGAAATTGTATGAAATCGCTCATATTTTTCCTAATAGTCCTACTGATGCAGAGAAGAGCGTATTAGCCAATGTGGAAGTCTTGGGTGAAAACTCGGAATGCTTTGAGAATAAGATAGCTTTATGCCGTGATTGTCATAAAGAATACGATGAAAATAAGACAGTGGTAAAATATGAAGAAATGCTTAAATTGAAGAAACGACTATTACAAAGCTTTTCTGCAAAAACAGATCTGTCACATAACTCGATTGAAAAAGAACTTATCTGTGTTATCTGTAACATATCATCTTTGGCTGTTGGCGATAAGCAATCTATGTTAAAATCTTTGAGCTATCAAGCTATGAAGGTAAAAGACAAAATTACGACAGATAATATTCTATGTACTCAAGTGGAATCATTGGTGTCAAATTATTTCTTGTATATAGAAGATTTATTTAAAAGCTTTGATGATATGAACTTCGAAACAATAGCTTCTTCTTTTCGGCATTCGTATTGTCAAGCTCAAAAAGCCAATTTAACCCAAGAGGAAATATTTGAAAAATTGACTGATTGGGTAAAAAGCAAAACTCAATGTAGTCGTAGCGTTGCTCAGATCGTTGTGGCTTATTTTATTCAAGATTGTGAAGTGTATGGAAAAATATCCAGATAAATTATATTCTGTACCAGAGAGTATTATTGGTATTATGCTGACTGTAATGGAACAGATACCAGGACAGGGCATTATGCTAAAAGATTTGAAATCTAAGCTATCTGATCTTGATGTTGTAGATTTCGTAGATGCTCTTACTTGTTTGTTTGCGATAAGTGCCATTAAGTGTAATTCTTGTTATTTTATTGAGAAATCATGCTGAAAGAAATATATTGTCCTTTGTTTAAACATAGAACTGTATCCTTTCAAAAAGGATTGAATGTCATATTAGGTGATAATAATGCTTCGAATTCTATTGGGAAGAGTACAATGTTGCTAATTATTGATTATGTGTTTGGGGGTGACTCTTATTCTAAATCAGAAGTTATCGACCATATAGGCCATCATTCTATATATTTTCAGTTCTGCTTTGGTGGTGATTCATACTATTTCTGTAGGAATACAGAACAAGGGCAAACAGTTTTCATTACTGATGAAAAGTATGAAGTCGCGCAAGAAATTTCTATAGCTGATTTTAGAGATTTCCTTCATGTACATTATGATATTGATAAGAATGTGTCGTTTAGAGAAATGGTTGGACTCAACTCCCGTGTTTACGGTAAGGAAAATTGTGAGGAAAAGAAGGTTTTGAATCTCTTTTCTAAACAATCGAATTCTGATGCAGTTTTAGGCATTATAAAATGTTTTGGAGTTTATGGTGAAATAAAACACCGTATTGATGCTAAGAAGAACTGTGAAGAGAGGTATAAAGTGTTTTGTAATGCGATTAAATTACATTTCGTAAATACCTTTTCTGGTAAAAAAGAAATGTTAGAGACAGAAAAAGAAATAAAGTTGCAGTATGAGGAATGCCAATTGTTGGAGCATCAATTGCTGACAGATACATCTGTGTTGACTCCTGTGCAAGTCAGAAAAATTTCAGAGTTGAAAGATGACATGTCTAATGTCCTTTTGTCTATGGTAGCACATAAGAAAAAGTTAGGCAAGCTTCAAGCTAATATTGGAAAAATGAAGGGTAAGGTTACAATTGATATAGACAAGCTTAAGTCTTATTTCCCTTCTGTGAATATAGTGAAAATTGAAAAAATAAATCAATTTCATGAAGGTTTAGTGAAAGCACTTCATCATACAATCCTTTCCCAAGTAGAGAAAGAACGGAAGGTAATTGAGATTTTAAAAGCAGAAGAGGCAAAGATTAAAAGCCAAATAGATTCTGTGGTCTCTTTGAAAACGGCAAGTAAAGCTGTCTTGGATAGATTTATAGAATTGAAAAAGAGCATAGATTCAAAGGAAAAAAGCATCTCAGATTACAGACAACGTGAAGATTTGCAAAAAGAGAAGAAAGAGGCTAAGGAAATGTTGGAGAAAGTGCAAGATATGAAACTTGCTGAAATTCAAAATAAAATGAATGAAAAAATATCAAGTTTGAACCAACAGATAGAAGGAAAAAATAAGCAAGCTCCTGTTCTCAGGTTGTCTTCAAAATCATATAGCTATCAATGTCTTGATGATTGTGGCACTGGAACAAACTTTAAAAATCTTGTGATATTTGATTTGGCCGTTTTGGCTTTGACAAAGCTTCCTATTGTCATTCATGATTCTCTTCTTTTTAAGAATATCGAGAAGAGAAGAATGGATGCCATCATGAAGATTTATTCGGAAGAGAGGAATAAGCAAATTTTTATCTCTTTTGATCAGCTGGCTGATTTTTACAAGACAACACAAAAAATTGCTGATGAGTGCAAGGTGCTTAGCCTTTCTCCTGGGGGAAATGAATTGTTTGGTGAATCTTGGAACAGCAAAAACTAATTTGATGTAAGTGATAAAAGTTTGAATTATGGATAAGCAAGAACCTACAACATGTGATACGGCTGACGTAATATTGTTGGCTTGTATTTTGGCTATTGTTTTTGTTACAGCATTTTGGACATGTAAGTTATGTTGCAAGCCGCAGGTACAGCCTATAAAAATAGAGGTGATAGCCTCGGACTCTTTGAGCAATAAAAATTATTTGGCAAAAGAGCAAGTGGATAGCTTGGTTACGGTTATAAGGCATCAAGAAAGTCAATTGGCAGATAAATACCAATATGTCTTGGAGCAGAAAATGAATCAAGATCAATACTTTTCTTTAGGTACTTTCCTTGTCGGAGTTGTGCTTTCTGTTTTCGGTTTCTTTGGTTATAAGTCTATTAAGTCAATCGAGGAAAAAGCAAATAAGGATGCAGAAAGAGCGGCAAAACAGACTTCTGAAGATGTTACAAGAGAATATCTGAATGAGAAACTTGATGGAAAAGTGGCATTGGCTGCTGATAGAATTTTTTATTCTCAGGGTGCCGAAATCATGAGAAATAAAATTCAAGATGAGACAATAAGGCATGATGAGACTTATATTAATTCACTATTAGAACAGCTTAGGGTAGACTTGCATGAATATATTGATGGTGCGATGAGCGATCAGAAAGCTTCTACAGATGAAAGGCTGTCTGAATCTTCTACCTCGGAAGATGCTTCTTCGCAGGGTGATAGTGATGTTTCTAATATGTTCTAAAATTGTTGACTATGAAAGCAAATGTATTAAGTGGAGACGAAAAGTCTCAAAAGCTATTGTTGCAAGCTTGTGTTCCTTTTGTCGATTTGAAGGATAATGCTCGTTTCTTCTATCGAGAAGACCCTGCTCAAAATCCTTACAAGCCAAAAACAGGCAAAGAGGATGAATATTATCAGAGAAAGATAGATGAAAATCGTGTCAAGAATATTAAAAAGTACATTGGTAATGCAATTTTGAATGATTATAAAAGACAAAAGATTGCTGTTATCTTTCCAACAGCCATGCTTCTGGCTTTTACAAATGATGATACAGACTATAAAATAGGAGAATGTGCCGATTTGCAGATGCCGCAAGACTTCTATATTGTTGATGGTCAGCATCGTTTATATAGTATGATGCAACTTTATAAAGATGTGACAGGTATGCTCTTGACTGAAGAGGATGAAATAATCAAGGAGTATTTGGAAAAGTACAAATTCAATTGTACTATCATGATGAATTTTGATACTTGGGAACAGGCTCAGGTGTTTGCTGAGGTTAATTTTAATCAAAAGCGTGTAAGCCGTTCTTTGTATTATGATATCTATGGAATGAACTATTCAGACAATTCGGCGGATAAAGAGAAAAACTTCATCTATATATCCCACAATCTCGTAAAATTCATGAATACTTATGAGAAGTCTCCTTTCTACCATAAAATTAAAATGTTAGGAACAGGAAAAGGCTTTGTTTCACAGGCTTGTATGGCAGAAGCATTGATGCGCCACATGTCTTCTCCTTTGGGTATTTGGTTTGTTGATTTTTCGAGAATAATAGGAAAGCCTCATTATCGTTATATGGCGGTTGAGCTTGTAAGCTTTTATCATGTGGTGGAAGAGTGTTTCTCGGATTATTGGCCTCTTTATAATGAACATCGTTCTATTTTGAGCAAGACTACAGGAGTGGGCGCTATGATTAGATTGATGGGATATATTCATGTGAGATTTCTTGATGATGAGATAAAGAAAGGTTTGATGGACGCTGAAGATTATTTGAATAAACCATATATGGATGTTATCCGTAATGTATTTGAGCCTCTTAGAAAGGAAGCAAATAATTTGTTTTCATTTAAAGGTAGTTTCAGTGGCACTGGTGGAAAGGGACTGGAATTGTCATTGTATAATGAAATGTGCCATATCCTTTCGTCAGAGTTGGAATTTAAATAAGAGCATTACTTCTCTTCCCTGCCAAATTTATCGTAGAAAGAGTCTTCGGATAGTCTTGTAGAGCCAATGGATGGGGGCTAAGACTACCGATATGGGGGTGAGAAATATGAGTAAGAGCGTAGGGACAATCTTCCCAATGGCTCGCAGGATTCTTTCTTTCATGGGTGCAAAAGTATAACAATGAAAGCACTGCAAAGAATTTTTTGCGTTAAAATAAGAAAAGAATGTTGGTAATGTGAGGGGAAATGTGTATTTTTGCAAATTGAAATTCGGTAAACGTTTAAAGAAGAAGGAAAATTATGGAACAGCTTTTAGTTACAATTGATAATAATCAGCCATTGCAAAATATCCGAAAGGCTATTAATATGTTGCGTGGCGTAGTTTCGACTACGGTAGTGAAGGAACCTGTGTTGTCGAAGACACAAAAACAGCAAGCGTATGTCAAGGAAAGTTTGGAAAGAGCTTTTCAAGATGTGAAAATGGCAAAGTTGGAAGGCAAACCTTTGCAGGATGTTGACGATTTTTTGAAAGAACTTGATTGAAACTTTGAATCCCAATCCGTAAGTTGATTGGCTTACGGACTGGGATTGATAGGGATTCTAAATATGGAAGTTGATAGTTTTTCGAATCACCCTGTCCCTCTTTCCAAAGAGGGTTCCACCTCTCACCCAAGCCCTCTCTCCTCAGAAGAGAGGGATGTAGCTTGCGATGCTATAGCTCTGCCAGAGTTTGGGTATCGGCAACGGAGTCTTTACCCGCAAGGGGTTGCCGATGTTTTCTTACGCAACAGAGTAGCGATTGTTTGTGCGGTGTTACACCGCCTTGCTGTTGGCTTGCTTGCGGTTTATGGAGGCGGTTTGCGCAATCTTTACATAAGATTGGCTGCACCTCAGCAATTGAAGCAAGCTTCATTGCGTTCGGTTTGCGCAATCTTTGCGTTAAAATTGGAAAAGAATGTTGGTAATGTGGGGGGAAATGTGTATTTTTGCAGCAAATTTTATAAATCTTTTTAAAAAGGAGATGGATTATGGAAAAAGTGACAGATAAAAAAGGAAACTTCTTTCTCAAGCTCATAGAGATTAAGAAAGAGATACGAAATTGTGTGCAAAACGGAGGTAATCTTCACCAAATAGAAGAGCAATATGGAATTCGATTCTCAAAACCCCTATGAAATCAATGAGGAGGCATCGCTCGATTACACATTTATAAATCGAGACGGAATCAAATATCATGCTTCTTTTTATTCGGTTGAACCGCTTTATCCTGAATTCATAGAAACGTATTCGTTTAGTATTGAACCAGAAGATAAAAGATCGCATCCTATAGATCGTAGAATAGCAATAACTATAGCAGAAATCTTAAGACGATTTTTTGAGGTAAATACCAATGCTATGATTATGGTATGTGACAGTACTGATGGCAAGGAATTTAAGCGTAGAAAGCTATTTGATAGATGGTTTGATCATTTTTCAGATGATTCTATCTTGAAATATGACGCATCTGCTCCATTAGCAGAGTATCAATTGTTTATATCTCTTTATTTGAATAAAAATAATCCGAATAAAGATTTGCTTTTGCATGCTTTCTCAAAGTTGATGGAGGCTGATTTATATGGCTTGGGAATATAATGTTTACGCTATTATTGCGTTAAAACAAGAAATAATCCCAATCTGTAAGTGATTGGCTTACGGACTGGGATTGACAGGGATTCTAAATATGGAAGTTGATAGTTTTTCGAATCACCCCGTCCCTCTTTCCAAAGAGGGCTCCACTTTCTCCCCAAGCCCCTCTTCCTCAGGAAGCGGGGATGTAGCTGGCGACGCTATAGCTCTGCCAGAGTTTTGGTCAGCCAGCGGAGCCTGTGCCCTAAAGGGCTGGCTGGGAGTGCCTACGCAACAGAGTTGCGATTGTTTGTGCGGTGTAAACCGCCTTGCTGAGAGCTTGCTCATTGAACTATGCTCGGCAACTTTGGACGCAGAAGGCGGAGGCGATGGCAGTGAGGACGGTGATGAGGAAGTTGATGAGGGTTTTCCAGTTTTCTTTTTTCATCTTTTACTTTGTTTGAAAAGGGGATTTGCCTTGCGGCTCTCCCCTTGGGTTAATATACAATGTTTAATGCTCTATGCGAGACTTTGACTCGGTGTTTTCGCTCTCGGTGATAGCGTGGAGGTGGGACAGGATGAGCAGATGGCCGTACAGAACCGGTATTTTTAATGTTAAATGTTAAGTGTTATATGTTAAGTTGCATGTTTGCTACTTATATCTTGCTGCTCATACACTCTGTGGGGTTCTCGGAACATCCCGGACTGCATCCTGGCCCTGCCTCTTGGGCTATACGAATTCTTGGTTGCCATCGCCTGTGTCGGTGCTGCTGCCTCCACTACCTCCTGGGGTGGTTGGGGTGGTGCCGCTATCGCCCTTGTCGCTTGGCGGTGTGACGGTGCCACTGTCATCCTTCGATGGGGTGTCGGTCTTCGTGCTGTCTGACTTGACGGTGTCTACTCTACGGATGGTGGTGTCGAGGTTGGCGGAGGAGAGCTCGCCTGTGGCTCTGGCTCGCAGCTTCAAGCCACTGATGTACTTCGCTACGGTGAAGTCTTCCTTCGTTGGCGCTCCTTCCTTGACCTTCAAGCCGATGGAGAAAATGGCGAGGTCGGGGAACTTAACGTTCTTGCCTGAGAGAAGCAACTCCTTGGTGCAGACTACGGCGTCGGTCAAGATGCCCTTGATGGCTCCCTTGGAGAATGGGGTGTTGTGGCTCGCCATGTGCTCCGCCAACTCATCGAGACCGATGGTCTCCTCGGCTACTACTCGTGGATACCACTTCTGGTAGGCTTCTGCTACCTTTGGATTCAGATTTTGATAAATGACTATTCGGATCATCTTTTACTTAATGTTTAGTGTTGAATGTTTAGTGTTTACTGAGGGGTGCTACCTCTCTTTGGCACTAAAGTCATCCTCTTTGAATGACATTGCAAAGGTACGAATTCGGAGATGGGGCATTTGGCACTTTTGCGCACTTTCATGCACTTTCGTGCTTTTAAATATACTTTTATGACTTTTCTTTCAGGGTTCTCCGAGATAATCAAGGATTGTGCAGACTTGGCGAGTGGTGAAATACTTGCTGTGGGGGTAGTAGCCGGTGCTTTGCAGCTCCTTGCGGAGTTGGGGAATGCGGTTGATCCAACGCATCAAGTGGCATGTGGCGGTGCGTGGGTCGCTGGAGGGGAAGTAGAGCATTGCAAGCTCTTGTTTGCTGTAACTGCGGATTTTCATTTTTACCAAAAATTGAAAGTTAAAAAACTTTTTTCTATAATATCTTATTTTTCTAAAATCACCCCGTCCCTCTTTACCATTAAAGAGAGTTTTTCGAATCACCCCGTCCCTCTTTCCAAAGAGGGCTCCACTTTCTCCCCAAGCCCCTCTTCCTCAGGAAGCGGGGATGTAGCTGGCGACGCTATAGCTCTGCCAGAGTTTTGGTATCGGCAACGGAGTCTTTACCCACAAGGGGTTGCCGATGATTTTTTACGCAATAGAATTGCGATTGTTTTACGCAATAGAATTGCGATTGTTTGTGCGGTGTTACACCGCCTTGCTGAGAG
>SAMEA104315437__coassemble_308_pt1 | contig 29879 bp, 43 predicted proteins | sample SAMEA104315437__metabat2_high_PE_043 | metagenome-assembled genome bin SAMEA104315437 (sample SAMEA104315437) | gut metagenome | biome: Monkey gut; feature: monkey-associated habitat; material: faeces | place: China | collected 2013 | reverse complement strand
CTCTACAAAGCATTTCACGTAATCGGGAGTCTTCTCGCCCGATACCGCCATCACTGTTGCCGCTCCCATCGAAATGCCATGGAGCACTTGCTGGGTATGAGAGTCTTTCTGCTTCGTATTTTGCAAGGAGTTTTTCTTTGTGAAGATTTCATCTGCCACTTCCGACCATCTAATGACATCCCATCTATCCTTCCATCCCATTTGGATATGGTCTCCCTCGCTCTCGCCATGCCCATAAAGGTCTGGTAGGAGCACGTTGTATCCCATATCGTGATTGTAGAGATAGGCGATATGCAGCATTCCCTCGGCTCTAACCTTGTATCCATGTACCACCACTGCCGTCTTATCGGTAGCCTTTGGTGCATAGAGATAGATGGCATGCGCCTTATACCCCGAAGGCATCACCACGAAAGTATCCTTCACTGCATGATGCTGATAGATGGAATCCATCCAAGCCACCGTCCAAGGGCATTCCTCACGGATGCGATTACGCTGAGCCTCAGCCGACTTTCTATCTTGCTGGGTATAGCCCAATGAATAATTGAGCATATAGCCGCTACCACCACCAACGATGGCGATGACGAGCAACAAGGCTGCCACTATGCCCCATCCTATCTTCTTATTTCTATGATTCTTCTTCATAATCATCTCATTTAAAATGTTATTCGAATCTTAATCTATCACTGTTTTAATCCAGTTTTAACGCCGCTAAATTACAACAAAATGCCGAAACCAACAAACTTTCCCTCTTTATTTAACAATAAAGAAAGTTAAAGAACACATTATTACAATTATAATTATTATCTTTGCAATAATTTAAGCAAGGAAGTAAGATTCCAAACAAAAGAACAAGAAAAGATATACATATATTATAAGGTATAGGAATATGGAAAAGTTAGTGATACAGAATCCATTTGTGGTAGGAAGATACATATCTCCCGATTACTTTTGCGACCGAGAGAAAGAGACGGCATTCTTGATCAAGCAGATTGAGAATGGACGCAATGTGGCATTGATTTCTCCTCGGCGCATGGGTAAGACAGGCTTGATTCACCATACCTTCCACCAAGAGACGCTCACCCAGCATTTCCATACCTTCTTCGTAGATATCTATGCCACTACATCACTGGCAGAGTTTGTATATCTCTTGGGCAAAGCTATCTACGATGAATTGAAACCAAAAGGCAAACAATGGAGAGAGCGTTTCTTCCAAATCATCACATCTCTTCAGATGGGATTCAAGTGGGATGCCCTATCTGGCGAACCCAGCTTCGACATTAGTTTGGGAGATATTCAAGCACCCCAAACCACGCTCGACGAAATATTCGAGTATCTTGAGGCTGCCGATATGCCTTGCGTTGTTGCCATTGACGAGTTTCAGCAAATAAGCAATTACGAGGAAAAGAATGTGGAAGCTTTATTGCGCACCAAGATTCAGCAATGCAAGCAAACTCAATTTGTATTTGCGGGTAGCAAGCGACACCTGATGAGCAACATGTTCAACTCTTCTTCCAAGCCATTCTATCAGAGTGCCATCTGCATGGGATTGGATCCGATTCCTTTGGAAACATATACCTCATTTGCATCTCGCCTATTCGAAGAGAGAGGCAAACATGTGAGCGAGGAACTGATCAGCCAAGTATATCAGCAGTTTAATGGTTGCACATGGTTTGTACAGATGCTCATGAACGAGCTATTCTCGCTGACCGCCCACAACGAGCGATGCGATATAGACAAGCTAACCCTTGCCATGCAGAATGTCATTCTTACCCAAGAAGGCAGCTACCAGGACTTGATGTCACATTTGGCTCCGAAGCAAAAACTCATCCTCCAAGCCATCGCCAGAGAGGGAAAAGCCAGAGCAGTTACCTCCTCTGCCTTCATCAAGAAGTACAACTTGCCTTCTGCCAGTTCCGTGCAATCAGCCATCAAGGGCTTGCTAAAGAATGACATCATCACCCAAGAGGACGACTGCTATAGAGTATATGATTACTTCTTCGCCACATGGTTGGCAAAGGATTACTAAATTGATAACAATATTAGGTTCTCTATAAATTGATTAGCAATTATGATGACATCTCTCCAAGAAAGGCTCTTTGCCTTACAAGATAAGCAGTATGCTGCATTTCAAGCCAAACTGACACCAGGCGTGCCAATGGATAGTTTCATTGGCATTCGTGTGCCACTTTTGCGAAAGTTTGCAAAGGAATATGCCAAGGAGGAGGAAGATTGCAAGACATTCCTTCAGCAGTTGCCGCACACATATTATGATGAGAATATGCTCCATGGTCTTCTCATATCTCAGATAAAGGATTATGATGAATGTATCCGTCTAACAGATACTTTCCTGCCATACATGGATAACTGGGCGGTATGCGACATCATGTCTCCCAAGGTCTTTGCGAAGCATAAGGACGAGTTGATGCTTGGAGCAAATCTTCTCACACCTACACCTGTCGCTTTGGAATAGAGATGCTTATGAACCATTACCTAGACAAGGATTTCAAGGAAGAACACCTTGAGATACCTGCATCCGCTAAGAGTGATGAGTATTATGTCAAGATGATGGTAGCATGGTTCTTTGCCACTGCCCTCGCCAAGCAATGGGATGCCACCATCCCTTACATAGAGCAGCATCGCCTTGCCCCTTGGACTCACAACAAGACCATCCAAAAGGCTATCGAGAGTTACAGGATAACTCCTGAGCAAAAGGCATACCTCAGAACATTGAAAATGAAAATCAATAAGAAATAACAATATGAGCAACAATATATTATATCATGGCAGCAATGTAATAGTGGAACATCCAGACATTCGCATTCGAGGTTATGAGAAAGACTTCGGATATGGTTTCTATTGCACTAATTTCGAGAAACAAGCCAAGAAATGGGCATTGACGAAGCCAAAGAACCACGTAGTAAATGTATATGAGTTTTCGGGATATGACGGATGCAAGACCAAAATATTCAAGGAAATGACAGAGGAATGGCTTGACTTTATCGTGGATTGCCGCAGAGGCATTCGCCATAGCTATGACATTGTGGAAGGCCCTATGGCGGACGATACCATTTGGAATTTCATAGAAGATTTCGTAAAAGGAGAGATTTCAAGAGCTGCCTTTTGGGAGCTTGTCAAGTTCAAGCATCCTACACATCAGATAGTATTCTGCTCGCAGAAAGCATTGGAATGCATCAAGTACATTTCCAATTATTCTCTTTAAGCATTTACATTCTTTAAAGACAAAAAACGCCAAACACAGAACAACGATGAAGAATATATATTTCCCTGAAGAGGACATCACAGAGAATGACCTTTTCTTTATTTGCAGCATGATAGAGCGAGTGGCAAGACACATCAAGCAACGTAACAAATATGTTGTCAACAAGATTGGCTACAAGAACTTCTTGCGCCAACTTTCTATCGCAGAAGTACGCCATTGCGAGAATCCTCTCCAAGTAGAGGATGATTGGATTCATGAATTTGGATTAGAGACAGGCAACTTCGACATCTCGAATGTTGACCCAGAGCTATGTTCTCGCATTCCATCTCCATACGACATGGGCAAGGTCTATATGCGCTTAATTCTTCAAACTCGACTTGACGAAGAGGACTATGCCGCAGGAATCATACGAGTGTATAATCACGACATTTGCGAAACCATTGACAATTACAATTGCTCCGCCTATTATGAGCCATCTTATTATATAGCGAGGAGCTACTTCGCTGGTGGATTCGTATGAACCAAAAGAGAGCGTAAACTAAGTTTCCTTCTTAGTTTACACTCTCTAAAAAAGCAAACAGATTACGTCTATTTAATCCGTTTGAAAGTGACAACCTGCTTGTATTTTCCTTCTTCATCAAAAGTACCTTCTGCAATAAAAGTATCGTCACTAAAAGACTGAATTGTTCCACCACCTATATCTACACCTTCTTCGTCCTCATATCGTGTTGTAAGAACATTTCCTAAAATTTGATATGTGCCATCTTTGTCACAAATCTCCCATCCATATTCTTCACAATAAACATAAGAACAATACGTGCCATCACTTTTGAAATCCATGCGCAGATTGTTATCCCCCCATTCTAAACCTTCTGGAATATCTTTATCTACATACACAAGATTATCATTATCATCATCACATACCCAACCTTTAACGTGAACAGAACGCCACGACCCCACAATCTTTTTTTTGATATCTTCTTCAGAAGGAACATCATCACCACCCTCATCTGAAGAATCGGTGATTGTGATTGTCGTACCCTCCAATGGGAAAGAATACTTGACTCCATTTGACTCTACAGTAAAAGTTGACTGCGCTGAAACGAATAGCGGCATAACCATCAACAACAAAACTAAAATCTTTTTCATATCTTCTATTATTTACTTGATTACTTTTCTTGTTTTACCATCACCCTGGATAATATAGATTTTTCCTGGCTCTAAACGTGTTGCCTTGGTACCATCTATATTATAGACTTCCTCTACTTTCTTTCCATTCACGACAACAGTCTTTCTGATGTTGGTTGATGAAAAGTCATGATACTCAGCTGTTATCTTCTCCACATCAGAGCATTCCGCAACAACGAGTTTCTCATGACTTACCAAGGAAATTACACATAACTTTCCAGCCTCAGCCACAATCTTCGGCTGGTCTGTAAAAGCTACATACTTACATGTACCAGACTTGAGGGTCACGCACACGGCATTCAGCACAGTCTGCCCCGACTCAGAAGCTAAAGCCGAAAGGGCAATGAAAGACACTGCCGCTATAAGCAAAAACTTTCTCATAAACTTACATTTTTAGGATAAAAATAAATAAAAAATTAAAATGGGCATACAACTATCAATCCGCTAAGACGCAAAAAGGGCGTGATGCCTCTTATCGCGTTTAGCACGGGGCGGCGTAGGAAAGGAGCCCCAGTCCATCCATAAGAATGCATCACGCCTATAGCGTGCTTGCATTGCTTATTCGGATGGACAAGAGGCTTCGTACCTATATATACGAGCCACCTATCACATATTATTTCCGTGCTTGTTATTCCAATTATGAGTTTCCTACGCTCTTGGCTGAACGCGAAATAATAGCGAATGCTTTTGTTTACCAACGATGTCTTGGAAATGGCTGTTGCCAAATCCAAGGGCAAAGGTACAATAAAATATTGGAATAACCATACTTTTTCTAAAGAAAATTACGACACCTTGATTTATATTGAGGAAATGAGAATAAAAAAGGCTACTTGTCGGCATCTGCTGAACAAGTAGCCTTTTTTATAAAGCTAAAATCAATTTCGCCCACTCTGGCAACTCCTCTTCTTATTGCTTAGCAAGATTGCCAAAATTCATACGAAAAAGAGGAGTGACTTCATGATTGTCTATTGAATTATCATAAATATAGGTCTTATCTGCATACATAGATGCTTTACGGCAGTTGAGAACCATTAGGTCCGGCTATAACTATAAGAACAGGCTTATGCAGTATTGATGTTTCGTTCATATTACACATTTCTCCTATTCCATTTCTGCATCTCTAACTTGCCTTGAGCAGCTAAGCTTTCAAAAAAGAATCTGTTTGCTTCGTCTCCCTTTCGCTTTGCTTCTTCAGCAACCTCCCTCATTAATTGTGAGAGAATTTCTTCTGACGGTTCTTCCAAACTCGTCAACTTATATGTGTCGATAGTCTGCTTTTCCATATCAAGTAAAATTTATGTTCCAATTCTAATGGCAAAGGTACAACAATATATTGGAATAACCATACTTTTCTTGTTAAAAGTTACGCTATACCATATATTTTACCTCTCTACTAGCATCAAACATCCATCCCTATAGCGACTAAGCTCCATCCCTAATACTAACAAAGCCTGGCTCCTAGTAGCGACTCGACCTCCCAACAGCTGGTGTGCGACCGACGAACCTATATATTACGACAACTTATCCTTATATCTCCGACAACTTCTATTATATCTTTCAAAGACTTTTATTGTATGTTTCTACCGCTTTCGTTATATTTATCAGCCGCTTTCGTTATATTTATGCTCCATCTTTCTTTATTGTCAGAAGAATTGTTTACCTTTGTAGCTATATACAATCTTAACGGAATTAAAACAAAAGAATTATGGCTATCAAATACGAAATACATTACCTGCCTAACGCAGGAGACGAAGGAGAAACTCGCCGATTCGCTCATGTCTTCGAAGAACCAGCGATGACGGACGATCAAATGGTGGAACGACTTGCCAAACATAGCTGCATTGGCGAAGCGGAAGCTACCAGTGTGCTGATGAAACTACGTGACATCATCGAGGAAGATTTGCAAGAAGGTAGAATAGTCAACATTCCCGGCATCGGATACCTGTCCTTATCAGCCGACCTCGATATGGACGAGCTGAAACCAGACAGCAAGGTACGTTCCGACTACGTAAGCGTTAGGGGCATCATACAAAAAGGAGAAAACATCATGAACAAGGAGAATAGAATCACGGAGCAGAGTTCGCTCTATGACCATCTGGAAGAGATGAGCGTGGAGGAACTGACGGCAAATATCAATGCCGAAAACAAGAAGGTGGCTGAGGCGATAGAAGAAGCCTTGCCTGCCATCAACCGACTGATATCCGCCATCGAACAGAAAGTAAAGAGTGGTGGAAGACTCTTCTATGCTGGTTGCGGAACTGGCGGAAGGCTTGCCACGCTCGATACCATCGAGGTGCAGAACACCTACGGCATAGACGGTACTCAGATACAAGCCATCTTCCCAGGCGGCATCGAATGCTTGACACAAACAAAGGAGTCTCGTGAGGATGACTTAGAGGATGGATGGAAACAACTGCAAGACAAGGGGTTGTCAAGCAAAGACTTTGTACTCGGCTTCTCAGCCAGCGGCACTACCCCTTTTGTGCTTTCCATCTTGAAGCATTGCAAGGCAGAAGGAATCCCTACAGGATGCATCGTCAACAACCCCCAATCTCCCATCGCCGAGCAAGCAGACTATCCCGTGGAAGTCATCACGGGGCCTGAGTTTGTGACTGGCAGCACAAGAATGAAAGCAGGAAGTTCGCAGAAAATGATACTCGACATGATTAGCACGAGTTTGCAAATTCGCCAAGGCAGAGTGGAAGGCAACAAGATGGTGAACGCCAAGCTCATCAACCACAAGCTCATCGACCGTGCCTGCCGCATCTTCATCGAGCGACATCCAGAATATGCCGATCGATACGAGGAGGCAAAGCAATTGATATTGAAGGCAGGAAGCGTGAAGAAGGCAGAAGAGTTATTGTAAGTAAAAATCACAATAGGCTTTGCCATATCACCCCCCTTCCCCCTTTTTTATTTTTCCCTTAAGGCAAAAAATATTTAGTCTTAAGGGAAAATATTTCGACTGTACGGTTGAAATAATTTCTGTAGCGCAAAAAGACTGCATCAGCCCTTCGTACCTTTGCACTCTCAGAGATGGAATAGTTAGGGTCAGAGTACCTATAATATCCATTTCCGTATGACTCAATGGGGGCATTGTAGCCAAGTTTGTCTGACCTCATCATCTGAATGTCACCCTGCACTGTCCTCTTGGAGATGCCCTTGGTGATTCCCTCCATGTCACATAAGGCCTCCGATCCAGTAAACAAACATATTCTCTTACACCTTATCCTGGGTAGATGGCAGTCTTGATGACACCATCCTTCTTATTCTCGAACACATCATACGCCTCCTCTATCCTTGAAAGAGGAACACTGCCATGCTTGATGTGTAGGTCGTTGGTGCAGATGCTGCTCAGAGTTACCTTCACGATGGCATCATGTGAATCCAATATAACAGGTTTCTCTTTTTCAGTGAAGCCGAACTCACCTTGTCTTATATATGTATATGCCTTCATCTTATAATTTCTAATCAAGTTTCTAACTGAATTTATCCAAGATAAGCCCACAACTCTCCTCATTGCATCCTGGTAGAATCTTGCATAGCTGCTCAACAATTCTCTGCTTCGACTCCTCTGGCGAGCGGTCGATATGACAAGCTTCCTTACCAAACAAGCTTTCTGGAGTATTGAGCAACGACCACCCCCAGCCATATTGCCTGCCATGCTTGTCGTGCGGATAAACAAAATCCTCGGTCACGATATAACCACCCATCTGGAGGCGAGACACATAGGCATCAAACTTGCTGCGCATCTTGGGCTGCGTGAATCCACACGCCTTGCGAAGGTCACGGGTAATCATGCTGCCATTGAGCTTCAAGGTCTCCAAGATGGCTTCCTCAATGCTCCCTTCCTCTGGATAAGGATACTTGTTGCGGCGATAGTTGCAGAAATCAGGCCACCACTCCTTGCTGATGAACACAGCCTTCTTGCAGATAAACTTGCCGTATGCACAGCCTGCTTCTCGGATGATGTCGCCCTTCCAGTCCCATAGTGGCCACTCATAACCACCATCTGGCAGCTTCACATACTGGCAGTCTTCATCCATCACTTCCTCTGCCGACCATCCTCTTATTCCAAGGGGAAGAAGAGGCAGAAAGCCAACCTCATTGATATATTCCATTAACTCTGCACATGAGTGCAGCTTCTCTTGTAATTCCATAATTCACTATTTTGTCTTCATCTAAAGGTATCATAACCTTAAATATAATTTGCAAATTTACGAAATATATTCATTAAAAAATAGATTGACGTGTAATATTATGAATTATTAAAATATCCGACATCCTTGGCAGCAATGATTAAATTATTTATCTTTTACTGCAAGATTGACACTCGCTTTTGCCAAGTTTGGCAAAAAGTGTTCACTCATGGTTACATTTCCCATTGGCACGCAAGTTGCATCTAGCAAGAGTGAAAGCTGAAGCCAGAGAGGCCAAGGGGAACCGAAAGCGAACCCTAAAATGTTTAAGTTCTGAGGGTTTCTAAAGATTCCCAAGCACCTCGACAGCCGATGCAATCATTTTGAACAGGATAAATAAAGAACAGATAAACAAAAGAACAATTAGAAATCCCGACGGAGTCGAAAGACGAAGAGAGGACGAGAAAAAGATAATTGGAGGTTTTACATTATGTTGTTAGCTCGTAGAAATCAGAATGTTTCAAATTGGTTGAACAGTTGGTTTAATGATAACTTCTTTGATACAGACTTGATGCCTCGCATGAACGCTACAGCACCTGCTGTCAACGTCAAGGAAAGTGCCACCGCTTACACGATGGAGGTTGCCGCCCCTGGCTTGAAAAAGGATATGGTCAAGATGAACATCGACAAAGATGGTTACCTGAATGTATCCATTGAGCAGAAGGCCGACAAGAAGGAGGAGAAGAAGGAAGAGCATTACTTGCGCCGTGAGTTCTCTTACAGCAGCTACTCTCAGAGCTATGCTTTGCCTGAGGATGCCAATGCGGAGAAGATCTCAGCCGAGGTAAATGATGGTGTCTTGAAGATTGAGATACCTAAGGTAGCCAAGGAAGAGAAGAAAGACGACGTAAAGAAAATTGAGGTGAAATAAGCTTTCCCAACAGAAAGCAAAGCCGCTTCAAGAAAATCGAGAAACAGTAATTAAAGCTGGAAGGGTAAGTTCCCATGATGGGAGCCTACCCTTTTTGCGTTTTATGCGGTGCAATATTAATTCATTATAAAATAGCTGTGAGAATTTGGCTATTCCTTGAAATAGCAGTACTTTTGCATTTTGCAAGAGGCCAAATGCTTCCACAACGTTCAATGAGAAAAAGAAAGAAACAAAATAATTACGGCAAGAAAGCCATCTATGTCATCATCACTCTCTTAGCCCTTTTCATCATCGGCTTCGAGGCATACAGAATGATTTCCTCTTACATCATCAAGAGGGCATCAGACAAGGAATGGCCACAGCATGACCTCACATCGGGGCAATACTCTGGCTCTTATGATGGCATCGACATCTCCCGTCACCAAGGCAGAATCCACTGGGATGAACTGGGGGACATTAAGAGATTTAAGTTCGTCTTCGTGAAAGCTACGGAGGGTACCAACATACAGGATCCTTGGTATGAGAGCAACATCGGTAATGCCCGAAGGCATCAGATACCAGTAGGCTCCTATCATTTCCTCTCCAAAGCCCCAGCCGCCTTGCAGTTTGAGAACTTCAGGGCAGTGTATGACGAGGGCAAACAAGACCTCCTGCCTGTGGTGGATGTGGAGGATGATGGAACCAAGGGAATGAGCAAAGACGAGATACAACTCTCGCTGAAAACATTCTGTAAACTCTGCAAGACTTATTATGGTCACACGCCCATCATCTACTGTAGCGAGAGTTATTTCAAGGACTACCTCAGTCCGGAGTTTGATGGCTACTATCTCTGGATAGCCAGCTACAATCATGAACCTATATTGCCTGGCGACCCCCACTACGACATCTGGCAGTTCAGCCGCCACGGCAGGGTGCCAGGAGTATGGAACTGGGTGGACTTGAATCGCTTTGCAGAAGGAAGAACCCTCGATGACATCAGAATCAAAGAAAAGTAACTTAGAATGCTACAGGGAATAAGCGCAATGAGCCTACTCCCTGTAGCATTTATTCTTCAATATCATTTTCAAGGGTGCGGATGAATTTTGCAGGTACACCACCCACAAGTGTGTTATCAGGAATGTCCTTTGTCACTACTGCACCTGCCGCTACTACCACATTGTTGCATTTTCTTTTCTTGATCCACACCTTGTGGCTTCCATTCCCTCGCCAGTCTATTGGAGAGTTGGCTTCATCGGTGATGTCCTTCAGTTCCTTTGAGGCTGCGGTTCGGCAAAGGTTATTGATGTTGGCATAATCGGTCAGGGTAATGTAGCCATCACGCTCTATCACCTCCAAGGCCCTGGCTATTCGCTCCTCCTTGGAGAAAAGCTGCTTCTTGATTACTTTCACGCCTCCCATTTCACGCTCCAAGTCGGTTTCCCTACGAAGCTGCTGCAGCATCTCTGGATCCACCTTGAAGTTGACATTCTTCACCCCCACCTTGCGATAGAGCATCTTGTCGCCTTCCTCCTGCATGTCAGGCAGTTCTTGTAGTTTATACTTTGCCATTATAAATTCCTTTCTTTAGGTTATTTGATTTCTAAATACAATAAATTTGACTTCTACATACCATAAAGAGGTTGTTTCTATCAATAGAATTTGTTCGTAAACCCCTTATATTTCTCCGTTCAAAGGCTTTGGATGCACATTCAAAGCCTTCGGATGTGCGTTCAAAGGCTTTGAATGGACATTCATAAGTTTTGAACGGAGATTTATTCTGTGCAAAAATACAATTTATTATTGATACATGAAAGTTTTTCGACCTGTATGGTTGAAATATTTTTTTCCTTAAGGGTATTTTTCAAAATGGGCAAAGAGAAAGAGGATATAACTCAACAACAAAATGACCTGTGTTTATTAAATGTAAGAAAAAAGTAAATACGATAATAGAATCCGTAATCTGGCTTATAAGAATCCGAAATAATCTTCGTACTTTTGCAGCCGAAATAATTCAACATTCAACACTCAACATTCAACATTATATAATTATAGACAATGAAAATTATGTGGATGATTATCTTCTTCGTGCTGCCCCTCTTAGGTTTGGGCTATGCACTGTGGCATATCTGGCAGGTATTGCCTTTTCATAACGCTTGGCGATGGGCGGCAGTATGCGCTTGCATCGCCTTGTTTCTCAGCATGTTTCTGATATTTTCCGGAAGCATAGAGAAAATGCCTTTAGGTACAGCTACCATATTTTACGAGTTGGGCACATCAGTCGTGTTCGTGCTCCTCTATCTCGTGATGCTCTTCCTCGTGCTCGACTTGGGCAGGCTGATGCATCTCATCCCGAAGTCATGGCTCTTTAGCAATGGCTACACCTCCATCGGAATCCTTGGCGTGATGCTCGCCATCTTTGGATATGGCAATATACATTATTATAATAAGGTAAGGGAAGCCATCGACATCAAGACTGAAAAAATAAAGCCTATTAAGATTGTGATGATGAGCGACCTTCACTTGGGCTATCACAACCGCAAGGCGGAGTTCAGAAGATGGGTGGACATGATCAATGCCGAGCATCCCGACTTGATATTGATAGGTGGTGACATCATCGACATCAGTGTTCGCCCTCTCTTGGAAGAGAAAGTGGCTGAGGAGTTCCATCGCTTAAAGGCTCCTGTCTATGCCTGCCTCGGCAATCACGAATATTATAGTGGCGAGCCAAAGGCGCAGCAATTCTATAAGGATGCTGGCATCCATCTCTTAAGAGACAGCGTAGTAAGAATCGGCAATCAGAGCGACAAGAGTGGAAAGATGGGCAATCTCGTCATCATAGGAAGAGACGACCGCACCAACCTTCATCGTAAATCCATCGCTGAAATTATAGCCCAGGCGAATGCAAACAATTCTGCATCAGCGAAGGTCATCGACAGCAAGAAGGACTTTACTATTCTCCTCGACCATCAGCCTTTTCATCTGGAAGAGGCTGAGCAGAATGGCATCGACTTCCAATTCAGCGGTCACACCCATCATGGACAAGTTTGGCCTATCTCTTGGATTACAGATGCCATTTACGAGGATGCCTTCGGTCCGCTCCAAAAAGGAAAAACGCAATATTATGTCAGCTCAGGCATGGGCATCTGGGGCGGCAAGTTCCGCATCGGCACTCGCTCGGAGTATGTGGTGCTGACTATCAGATAAGAAAGCATGATTACGTCTAAAGGCACAATCAATCACAAAAGCCTGCTTGCTCTCAGCGAACAAGTAGGCTTTTACTATTATTCCGAGTTTATCTCTATCCTACTCCCAACAACTCCACTTCAAATATCAAGGTTGAACCTCCAGGAATGCCTGGCTGTGAGAACTTGCCATATCCCATTTCGGCAGGGATGTATAGCTCCCATTGGTCGCCCACGTGCATCTGTTGCATGGCGACAATCCAACCATCTATTAGGTCGCTTAATCGCATGGCGAAAGGAGTGCCGCCACGGCTTGAATCAAACTTCTTGCCGTTCATGGTCCATCCCGTGTAATGGGCTGTTACGATGCTACGTCTGTTAGGTTGAGCACCCTTTGGGTCGCCCGACTTCAACACCTTATAATATATACCACGAGGCAGAGCCTGTACGCCCTCCTCCTTAGCCTTTTCTTCCAGCCAACGCTTGTTGGCCTCTACATATTCTCTTTTTGCCATATTTCCTTTATTATTAATTTGGCTACAAAAGTACGAAAAAGAATACGTAATGGCCCAAATTATCGGTTAAACATCTTTAAAAAACAATTAAATTAATTAGAGCAGCAAACCAGCCATCAAACAGAGCTCCACCTTAGTTACCTGCGGATAAGCTTCCTTATATTTATCCGTCAAATCCCAGAAGAAGATTGATCCTAACTTTGGTCTAATGTAAAAGCTCTCCACAGTCTCGCCATCACGATTGTTTACATGACAATAAGTTTTACTATTGTCGTCATTATACTCTCTCACTAAAAGCCCTTCAACCAAAACATTATTCTGACCTTCGCCAAAAAACTGAAGATGGTACACCGTGGAGAAAGCTCCATTGTTATAATCTCGACTCTTCACTTTAATGGCTTTATAAGGTTTACTTGCTATTGCATCTGATGCTATGGATAACGAATCTTCCTTAGAAACACCTTCCACAAGACATTGTTTCTGACTAACAGCATATACACTCGATTTCCATAGCTCCTCCACATTCTTAACTTCCACGGCAAGCTTTGCCTCATTGCCATCTTCATCTGTTACCGTAACAATAGCCTTACCCACGGCAACGGCTTGCAAGCTAACTCGCTCATCCTTACCATACTGTCCTGTCTCATGAATGCAAGTTACAGTGACAACACTCTCATCAGAAGACTGTGCCATAACTTTTCCCTTTGCTCCTTGCACATTCACGATAGAACCCTCGGTAGTATATATCACAAGACTATTGTTCTTGATACCCACCTGCTTGCCTGTGTTAATGTCACCAATGACTTCATCTTGTGTGAGTCGGATACCATCATCATCGCTGCACCCTACCATCAGGAGAGCAACGAAAGCCATTGCTAAAAAGTAAATCTTTGCTTTCATAAACTGCTGTTTTATGTTAGTTATGATATGATAGACGCTTTGCCCATCTTCTAATAAAGAAACGTTACGCCCCCCCCTATTATTGCATCCTCCATCCTGTTATCTTTCTTTATTTAACACACTTTCACGTGAAAATGACACCATTCTGCCCTTTATAAGTAAAAAAGGTAAATCCTTCGGTAAAATGTCTTATAATGTTTTGGAAACTATGTTGTATCTTTGCATCATGAAAAGAAGTATTCCTTCTTCTTTCATTAGAAAGGCATTCTTTTCACGTTAGAACGACATTTGAACAACATTAAAATAACACTGCAATGAAGAAAGTAATTTTTATGATGGCTGCTGTGATGGGACTTTTCTTCACCATGACTGCTTGCGCCAAGAAAAAGGAGAATAAGAGTAATATGGAAGCAAACGTACAGGCTAATGACGCTGCCGCAAAGGACAGCAAGGTGCTCGTGGCATATTTCTCTGCCACTGGCACTACAGAGGAAGTGGCAAAGATGATTGTCCAAGCCACAGATGGCGAACTCTATAAGATTCAGCCAGAGGAGGAGTATTCCGCTGCCGACCTCGATTGGACAGTGAAGACCTCTCGCTGCTGCAAGGAGAATGACAACCCAAAGTCTCGCCCTGCCATCAAGAAGACCAAGGAGAATTTGGATGCTTACGATGTCATCTACCTCGGTTATCCAAACTGGTGGAACGGTGCGCCTCGCATCATCAACACCTTCGTGGAGGCATACGGCTTGAAGGGCAAGACCGTGATTCCTTTCATGACATCAGGCGGCAGCCAGATAGAGAACTCTGAGCGACAGCTTAAGAAAGATTATCCAGAGGTGAACTGGCAGAAAGGCAAGTTGCTCAATGATGCAAGCCAGCAGGATGTGAATGCTTGGGTAAAGAGCAACAAGTAATTCCAAGATTCTTTCATATCACAATATACATACATAATGACTCAATAGGTACAAATTATATATAATAGAATCGCAATCAGAGCCTGCTCGTCCGTGAAGGATAAGCAGGCTTTATCATTTTCCCAATCAATAATCTGGCTCCGCATGAACATAGTAAGAAACCTTTTGTGGATTTTCCTTGTCTTTCTTCAATACTAACACCATACGTGTTCCCGCATAGTCATCCCATCCATAATCAGACTCCAGATAATCTTTCCAAGTCATGACAACATCCACATCATCTGGCAGATGCTTGAACTGCGCCTTACATTGTTCTTTCTTAGAATCAAGAACAACGACATGGCTCACGTAGATTTTATCCATCGTTTTCACAAGGTTAGTCTCTTTCAAGATTTCCACCATGTTCTCTTCCGGATTGGTAATTTCTAACGTTTCTTTTGGCACTTCATATAGTTCAGCATATTCATATTTCTGTTGGTCATCCAAACCTCCCATCTTCAACAAGAATTGCTTGCTCTTATCAAACAGGCAATACCGCGTCATTCCATCATCTTCAATGTTGACAGCATTCCAATTATATCCCAAGAAACCTGCATTGTAGAGATAGATATGTTTGGTGCATTCATAGACAGAACGTCCATCCTTATACCCCATTGCCGTAATCTCTGTGAATTTGGACACATGGAAGAAATATGTACTCCATACCCATTCCATCAGTTTGTCTTTCTTGCTCACACTCACATGCGTGTTTGGCAATTCATTGCATTTCCATACAATGGAGTCATAGTATTCGTAATAATCGCTTGGATACTGGCTAACTCCCTTATCATCTGTCAGCATAAAACTCAACAAGCGAAATGTTTGGAACCATAGACCTTGGTTATCTGTATCTTCCTGGTCAGGAAAAGCATACTGCACACGGAAGCTGAACTTACAACTATCTGGCACTTTCACTGGTTCTGGCACTCTGCCTTTATCCACATCATACGTATAATGATTAATCTTGTTATCCAAGTCTCTCTGTGACATCCGCTGATAAATTACCATACCAAAGACAGGCTCAGAGCCATCATCTTCTCTCGGTTGATTGCCCAGTCGCTGAACAGTATAAAGATAAGTCTTACCATCACTCTCCTTCATCTTCAACATTTGCAGATAGCTCCAATCCTTTTGGATGGCAAAGCCATCATATCGCATGAGAATTCCCGTATTCTCCTCATAAGCATATTTCTTCCACAGTTTTTTGCATAAAGGAGAACCAGACAAGGCATAATCCTGATAATAAGCGAAAAGCTGACTGTCTGAATTAAAATAGAGACAAGCAAAATCTATATTCGATGCCTCTTCTCGATAATCATCCTGCGACAACTTGCCATCCGAGAGAATCTTATAGACAGCTACAGGTTGCCACCCATTTCCAAAAACCTTACCACTCAACTCATTCCACGATAGCGATGCGGCATCCTTCAAGACATAGCACCCCTCATCATTCATCGTGTAAGTAGCATCGAACAGCTCCTTGCTATTCCAAGGAAGAGACTCTCGATTATCATCATCACTTCCACAACCTGCAAGTACCAACAAGCAGATTATAGCCAACGCCATCAATAACTTCTGTTTCATAAACTTTGAATTTAATATACCTAACCCAATAACGAGATTACATTCATTTTATTACATTCGGCTCTTCTCCGCCTTACCTGCCCCCGTACCCTTGTACTTGCTTCGAGAAGCATTCAGCTTGTAGCTTATCGAGCAAACCAACTTGCGAGTATCCGTATATTTCCAGACAGGATTATCCACTGTACCATAGACAAACCTATAGGACAAGCGACGAGTGGCGAAAAGATCCGTTCCCTCCATCGTTATGTTCAGGCGATTATGGAGGAAACTCTTACGTATGCTGACATCCACACCACCTTGTTGCATAAACTCGATGGTAGAATTATGTCCACGAGTTCGATAATCCATATCTAGATTCAATACCCATCCTCCAGGAATCTCAAACGTATTATTGAGAGAACCCATGAAACGAGGCTTGTCATACGACAATCCGCCAACATTCATCATCTGCTTTCTCACGCTCATGTTCAGTTGCGGTTGCCACCAGCCTATCTTAGGCGCAGCAGCCAATCCAGCGGAATAACTCTGGCTATGCTTTAAGTTACGATACGAATACATATAGATTTGATCACTGTCCTCGTAGGGGTCGATGCACCAATAAGAGGCATTCTCCACATATCGCCAATTGGCAAAGAGCTGTAGCCATTTATAGCCAACATTCAAACTGAGTGCATGCTCGTAGGTTGGCTGAAGCAAGGGATTGCCACCTTGGTAGAAATACCGACTATTGTACTCCACATTGCTGCTCAGCTCCCTATAAGAAGGGCGAGAAACCAAGACCCGATAACTTGTACTTACCTTCACGTTCTTGATAGGAAAACTAACGGATATATTCGGAAAGAAGTTGTCATACTTCCTGCTCAAATCTGGTTGAGAAGACTGATGGTCTTCATCCCAAACATCCCGTCCCAAATTGAGATAATTGGATGATACATGCTCATATCTCAACCCAACATTCATATCTACTTGATTCCAACGCAACGCATAAGAGAAGAAGGTTGCAAGATTGGTCTCCTTCACTTGGTCGTCCGTCTTGCCAGGCAAGTTGTCGCCTTGCTCGTCAATGGTATAAAGATTGGCACGGCAACTACTGGTATATTCATTTCCTACCTTGAAAGAGCCTTTCCATAGAGGAACTGACAAAACCAACTTGCTGGCATACATCCAACTATCCGCAGAATAATCCGACTGGATGACTCGCTTCTCGCCTCCATTCTTTTCCGTTTCGTTAGATACCTGCAACTGCCCACTCTCACTGGAATAGTATTCACCATTCCAGTCGATATTCACCTTGCCTACCTGCCCAGCATAATAAGCCGTAATATCATGCGTAGGACGTGGTTTGTTTCGCATGGCATACTCATTGAGAAGATGGTCTGACAGTCTGCCGTTCTTCCAAACATTCATTTCCGAGTTCCATCCTCCACGACCGTAGGGATTGATGCTGCCTTCATAGGTAGCCCCCAAGGAATGCTTGTCGTTAAAGACATAGTTGAAACCCAAGCTGCCACTGAAATAATCGCTCTTGTCCTTGATGGTTAAATCTTCTTTCACGTGCATAAGCGTCTTACCATAAACCTTGGTATCATTGTGTTGATCTTGATAACCTTGAAACAAACTATAGTATAAAGTGGAAAAGACATCCAATCCATGATAGCGATAATTCAAGTCGAGCATCTCGGAATGACTGTTCTGATGATTGCGCTGATACACCTGGCGATATTTCAAACCCAGTCCATCGCCTTGCTTTCGTGCCGTCCTGATCTTGATGACAGCAGGATAGGCGGCATCATATTCGGCACCAGGTTCCGTTATCACCTCCACATGCTTGATGTTAGAAGAAGTGAGACGGTCGAGTTCCTGTGAGTTCTTCACTTTCTTGTTGTCAATATAGATGAGTGGAGCGCCCTTGCCCAAGACTTCCAGTTTGCCATCCGTCTGCATCACTCTCGGAAGATGTCTCAGCACATCATTTGCAGAACCCATGTTTTCCAAGACTGTTCCTTCTACTTGCGCCATCAATCCGTCAGATGTCATCTTGAAAGCTTGACGATGTCCCTTCACCACTACCTTGTGAAGATTCATGGTTGCCTCCTTTAGGGTGACATAGCCTATCCTACCTATATTATAGGTACGAGAAATCGTCTGATACCCCACACAGCTCACCTTCACAATAGCTCTCTTCGCCTCACAAGGTATCACAAACTGTCCGTTCTCATTGGTCACACCTCCTGTAATAAAGGCAGAATCCCCGACATTCAACAAGGCGACATTGGCGAAATCCACAGGACGGTGATGCTCATCCACGATATGACCAATCATCTTAGTGGCAGACTTCTGCATACACTCCACAATGATGACATGGTCTATCACTTTCATCTTGATGGGATAAAAGCCGATGAGCTGCCTGATGGCATCGGGCACACTCTGGTTTCGGATGCTTTTCGTCACCTTGAAATCCTCTAACTCATCATATACGAAGTTGATGGAATACTTATCCTGATGGGCATTCAAGTCTTTTAGTGCAGCCGAGAACGACACATTATTATATTGTCGGGTGATACGCTGGGCAAAGGTCATCTGAATGGAGAAGACAGAGATGATAGCAAACATCATGAGCCTCATCATTGCATTATTACCTATAAATCTGCCCTTTAAAGAAAATCTATTTACCATCTGATTCATAAGCCTTTACTCCACTTTTAAAATTCCATTCTCATAAGAAATATTGATGCAATCAAAGGCATTCAGTATCTCGATATTTTGTTGGAGAGAACGCTGCTTATCCCAATTAAAGAAGAGACGAACATGCTGCGCTTCTGCATTTACATACTCCACCTTCACCTGATAGAAAGAGGCAAACAGCGTAAGCACATCTTTCAGTTCGGCATTGTCAAAGACCATAGGTTTCATATCTGTAGAATCCTTCTTCATATCCATAGCTGTCGCCTTGACGGTATCCGCAGATAGCGATGTAGATACAGAAGACTGTTCTACCTTATTGATATGAGAGGATTCTTCAGAGGATGTAAACCCCTTCACCCACCCTTGATGGATAGCCGTAGCCCAAGCCACGCCCGATAGGAATACCACTCCTATGATGGAGGCGGCAATCTTCATCTTACGAGAATGCGACATACCCTCTACAAAAGCATCGGACTTATGAGAATGCTTACCATCAATTCCATCTGATACATATTGAGAAGAGAAATTCTTCCAAGCCTCATCCACATTCACATGACTTGGCTTTGCTTTCTTGCCAGCCATCCTTACCATGGTAAGCTCCTTGAAAAAGTCCTTCACGTCCTCATCGGCAAGCAAACTTTCTATCTGCTCGTCGGTATATCTCTCTGGATGCTCCTGCATGTCGAAGAGCATCATTCGTTTTTCATCTTTGTTCATAATAGTCATTGTTTTGCTTTGTTTATTAACCAATCCAGTGCCTTCGAAAGATGGTTGAACACCGTCACCTTGCTCACTCCCACCTCATCTGCCACTTCTTGATAAGATTTCTCCTGTAGATAGCGCAAGCGGAAGATTTGCTTTCTGATAGGCGGTTCCAGGTCATCGATGAGAAGCAAGAGTTGTTCCAAACGCTCATCTATGTTATCCACCAAGACAACATCGGCATCAGCAAGCAATAGTTTCGCCACCCTCTCCTTCACGCTCTTATGAGCTATCAGGTTGAGGCAGCGATTACGCACACTTCGCATCAGATAACCCTCCTCGCTCTCAGGCATCAAGACCACATCGTCGGCAAGGATATGGGTAAAGACATCGCTCACCACATCCTTGCTTTCGTCATCATCAGAGAGGATGCATCTGGCCAGATTATACATCTTCTCATAATGTTGACGAAACATTCGTTCTATGTTCTTTTCCTGTTTCATACACTATCTATACAGTTGAGTTTGGCTAAAAACTAAGCAAAACTCTGACTTTTTTACAAAAACAAATACAAAGATAACATTATTTTCTTAAAATAAGTAATTTATAGCGGAAAAGCATTGCCATTTCAACTTAAATTCGTATCTTTGCCACAAATAAAATAAACAAATTATGGGCAAACTTGCAATTATAGATATTTTGCGCCACTATTTCATCAACCAACCCGTTTTGAAAGCATGGCTCTTCGGTTCTTTCTCCAGAGGGGAAGAAACGCAAAATAGTGATGTGGATATTCTTGTATCCTTGGACAAAAGCAAACCTATTGGCCTCAAGTTTTTTGGCATGTTGGCAGATTTGGAAGAACTCTTAGGACGCAAAGTTGATTTAGTTTCAGAAGGTACTCTTCTGCCCTTCGCCCAAGAATCTGTAGAACGTGATAAAATCTTAGTATATGAGAGAGCCGAGTAGAGATAAAGGTCGTTTGGAACACATGCTCCAAGCTATCGAACGAATCAAGCGATATACCTTAGGAAAGACTTTTGAGGATTTTATCGCCAATGACATGATGTACTATGCTGTTGTCAAGAATATCGAAATTTTGGGTGAAGCATCTAATATGCTTACGGAAGAGTTTCGCTTAAACCATCCTCAAACTCCTTGGAAGCAAGTAAACGGTATGAGAAACTATATCGTACATGAATATTTCCAAGTGGACAATAACGTTGTTTGGGATGTCATTACTAATGACCACCCGATATTAGAAAAACAAATAATAGAATACTTAAAAGAAATATGAAATCATATCTTTTGTGTCAAAACAGTGCATAACACTTTGGCTTACAACCATATAGATGTAATCCAAAATAAAATAGTCGGCGAAAAGTCGGCGTTGTATAACTTAATTTTTTAACGAGGGCATATCACTAAAACTTTAGAGACATGCCAAAAAACTTTGTCTTTTAACGGAAATCAGCAAGAAATCCAAAGAATTGTTGGATGGAAGCCACCAGTGTTTCACCAAGCGTCCGAATGCTACGTGTCGTTGACGGCCTACGACCCAAGCATAGGGAAAATCTCGCCTGATATCTGACTATCAATCGAGTGAGCGGAAAGCTTGGTCATCAACCTGCCTGTGCGGCGATGGTAGTTGTTTCTCACCACGTTTTCCTGTGTCGAGTATATCTGCAAGATTCCCTCTTGCAGCGTCTCGTGAACAAATTTCTTTTTAACAAGACTGTCTGTTATCATATCCATTGCTAAATTTACCAATGCAAATATAATAACAGGCAGGCAAAGGACAAAGGACTATCTTAGTGAGTCATTATATATCTCCACAAGGGATAGCCGACGAATGGTGTGAAGAGAGTACATAAAAATAGCAAGATGAATCCATAAGGGAACCATCTGTACTTAAAAAAGAAGAACATCCATATCAGTGTAAGAGAGAAGGACGCAAACTGTACGAAGCCAAAGAAAGTATCTAACATAATCTTATCGCCTTAATGTTTTAGAATTAATATTCGATATAGCGGATATCCTATGATGGGGGTGAGGCTGCTACAAAAGAAAAGATAGAGAACCCAAAAAGCAGGGATTCTGCTCTTGACCAAAAAAGGCATCAATATCAGTGATATGATAAGTGAATAGCCATGAATGTATGTCATTAATCCCATAATCTCAAAGTTTTAATAGTCAAACGTTATTTATCACGGTGCAAATATACACTAACTTTTCTGAAAATCCAAATTTTCGGGAAAGAAAAAAGCGGCTATTCTCACGAACCGCCGCCTACCATATTTAGAGTTTTTACCAAAAAATCTACTGGTATGGACGAAGAGCCTCGAAAAGCTCCTTCATCTGCTCATGGGTGATGCCCGATATATACATGCCGTTAAGGCTGAGCATCCACTTCTGAACGGCCTTGCCGTTCTCCATCTCCTCGCAATCCTCAAATATCGGGTGTTTGCGCTCCTCCTCTATCTTGTTGTTATTCTTTGTTGCCATAATTTTCTGATGTTTAAAGTTATTGTATGTTTGGCGGTATTCCATCATGTCAAAAAGCGACTTGCCATGCTATGACGGCATCATTGTTCGGAAGTGTCAGCTTTCATTTCTCGCTTCCATGCTGGGTGCAGCAGTCCTGCCATGTCTCCCACGATTTGCCCCCCGATTTACGGTAACGCTCGAAGATGTCGTGACGCTCCGTCTGAAGCTGCTCGTTGAGGATGCACATCTCATTGGTGAGTTTCGCCTTGCCTTGCTGATACTCACGGCCTATCTCATTGCGAGCCTTGGAAAGGTTGCGCATCATGATATCGTACGTCTGCTTGTGCTCCTCGAAGGCGGCACGGCTCTTGCGGAAGTCGTCGGTCGCCTGGCGCTCGTGGTCGATGACGGCATCTATCGACTGGTCATAAGCTATGTGCAGGGCGGCAAGCTTCTCATGCCGCTTGGTGCGCAGCTCATTCTGCTTTCGGGTGTTCTCCTCCAGTAGCTGGTGGAACTCCTCCGTGGTCATGTTCTCTACTGCGGAAGCCTGTGCCTCCATGTTCTTGCTCTCTTGTGAATTATTATCTTTCATTGTCTGATTTCATTTTTTAGTTATTACTATTGCCATTGTGTTTACTTTCGTACCGCTGGAAGCGAACTGTCCCTCGCCTATCTCGTAGGTATGGGCATCCACTTTCTTGAGCCATTCCTTGAAGTCGGTGCAAGCTTTCTCCTGCCCCATTGTCCAGTGGGTGGAAGTGATGGCTGCCACTACTCCGTATGGTTTCAGCCAAGCGTACATGCGGCGAAGATGCCGGATGTCCTGGTTCTTCGAGAATGGTGGGTTTGCCACGATGATATCATATTGATATGCGGCACGCTCCTCCTCAAAGTTCTCGCCCATAACCCTTACATTCTGTATGGTCTGCAAGAACTCTCGGTTTTCGGGCATCAGCTCGTAGCAATCCACCGTCACCTCCGGGCATACACGATGTATTGCCTTGACGATAGCCCCACGTCCTGCGCTTGGCTCCAATATTCTCATACCTGCATCCAGTTCGCCCACAAGGGAAACGAGCCAGTCGGCTATCTCAGCAGGTGTCTCGAAGAACTGGAACTCTTGAGCCAGATTGCATCGCTCACCTTTCAACAGGATGGATGCGACACGTGTGGCATCGAAGTCGAAGGTGAAACCTTGCACCTTGCCTCCCGTCCACTTTCCGCCGGCTTCCTCCACCCATAGTTTCACGGTGGCATAGCTCTTCTTATTGAGCTGCATTTGCGGGAGATAGAGCACGTTGTCCTTGAAGGTGCAACGCTTGAGGATGCCTTCGGGAGGTAGCTTTGTTCCGTCATCTTCTCCTGATTTCTTTCTCTTCTGGGCTTCAAGATATTCTTTTTTAAATCCATACGTCATAGATCTGTCCAGATAATCATTCAGGGCTTTCTGCATGGCCAATTGTGCGTCTGTCGCCGCCACAATGACCTTTACGAATTCATATATTGCATCGAAGCCAGCAATATCCGTTTCGGTAAGCTTGTTAAAGGCATCGGCTGATTTTTTCAGTTCGGCCGTGCTACCACGTAACGTTTCGATTAAAGTCTCTTTGTTGTTCATCGTAACTTTTCTGTAAATAGATTCTTGTTGTGTCTATGCTACCATGGCCAAGCAGGTCGGCAAGCTGAACCACGTCCTTGTTCTTCTTCAGGTACATCTTGGCAAAGAAATGGCGGAAGGCGTGGCAGTGCATTTTCTTGAGGTCGATACCCACATGACTGCACCAGTCCTTCAGCGCTTGTCGAAGACCACTTTGGGAAATTGGCTTACCATATCCGTTGATGGCAACCATGCCAGAACATCCTTTTTCCTTGACATAGGCTTTTGCCTCCTGCTGAAGTTCCTTATTGAAGAAGAAACGTCGGTATTTGTTGCCCTTGCCTTTCAAGACCACCTCCCCACGGAGAATGTCCTCCCATGTAAACTTTTGGAATTCGTGAGCACGAGCACCAGTGGTGGCGAGAATTTTGATCCAGAGATAAAACTTGCGGTCTGACTTGGTTTTCAGATAATCGAGCAACTGATTGTACTCCTTCTCAGTAGGTACATTCTCCAGAGAAAGTCGCTTCATCCTCTTAGGTTTCTTCAAGGATATGGGTGTTTTTGCCCACTCGGCAAATTTCTCGAAAGCAGAGATACGAATACAGATGGTGCTGGGCTTCTTGCCTTGCTCCTCCATTGTCTTGAGATACCTCTTCGCATTCTCGCAAGTGAAACTGTCGGCATACTCGAAGAATAGCCTCATGGCAGTGGTGTAACTGTCTATGGTGCTCTTGGAGAAATCGAAGTCGCTACGCAGCCAATCGGAAAAGGCATTTACCTTTTGCAGATTACGCTCGCTGATGACGGAGTGCTTTTCCAAAGCCTTGACCGTTCTTTTCTTTCTGTTGTAACCCACCCCCATAAAGGTGAGATAGTCAAGAATGCAATCGAGCCAAGGATTGTGCCTTGCTATTCCGCAGCCAAACTCTACCTTGTACCTCATGTAGCCTCTGCGATTGACGGTTTCCACATGCTCCAGGAAATGGGTGACATACTTCACGCTTTCCCCTATCTTCTGGTAATTGGCATGAGAATCCGCCATATACTTCAGATACTTGAACAGAGAGTCTTGTCTTGCTTGATCCATAATAGTAAGTGTTGATTATTTTTCCTCCTCCACAGGTCGCCAATAGAGGGCGAAGTATGGTCCCTGGTCGAGAAAGAAATGGTCGCCATCTATGCAATGCTTCGGTTCCGTGAGGAGGTCGAAGACGGGCACGCCGCCCTCATAGCGGACACCGTCCGACTGAACCACGGCAAATTCGTTTATATCGGGATCGTAGGGACTGGTGAACTTCACCCTTGTACCCTTCTTCATCTTGTCAAGGATCTCCTTGAACTTCTTGGAGAAAAGGATGAGGATGCGGTGTCGTCTGTCGAAATCCGTAAAGAACAGCAAGCCTTGGCGTTTGCCGAACGTTTCTATGGCGGCATTGAAAATGTCTGCCTGTTCCTCTGCGCTGATACGGTGGCCTGCATCCAGCCGTACGGCTTTTACGTCGTCGTAGAATGGCTCGTACTGGTCATGGTATTTCTCCACGAACTCGTCCACCTCCAGGTCGGTCATGGCATTCTCGAACTCCTCGTTCTCCACGAATCCCTTGTTGTCTTTCTGTTTTTCCATAATCTTATTGCTTTTAGTTGTTTTGTTCGCCGGCAAAGGTAATCACTTTTGCCGAAACATCAAAAGACACGATTCCGAGGGTCACATCACCTCCCCTCCCGCTATGAATCCGACAACCGCCATGACGGCCACGAGCACCACGAGTCCCACCATGGTCTTCACCACGTCACCATACGTCACGGTCTCCTCGCAGAGGTAGCTCATCGTCTCGCTCTTGGTATTCCAGAGCTTCTTGGTCTCACACTTGAGGGTAGCCACTCCCTCCTCCAGGCTGATGCCCACAGGTCTCACCTGCGCAGCACCCAAATTCAATGTACTTTGCATATTGCATCGTGTTGTTAAGCGTAAGCAGCCGATTTTACAAAAGGGTGGCGGCTGCATTCCCCGTTGCTTAACAACACGATGGCTCATCCGAAAGGACAAATCAAAATGTTACGGTTCATGCAGCCGCCATATAGAAATGCACCCATCCCATGATGCCATGGATATGGAATACTTTCAGGCATAAAAAAAAGCCTGCGGCAAAGAAGCCATAGGCGAAACAGTCGCCCCGCTGGATTGAAACACAATCATCTTGTAACCGTTGGCAAACGGTAAGGAGAAAAAATGAAACCGCCAAAAAATTTCGGGAGAAAATTGACACGGTGTTAATATTTTAACGCTTGGTAACAGAAAAAGCCCCCGATGCTCACGCACCAGGGGCTTCAAGCTCTTTAAAATATATGAAACACAACCGTTAGAACACGGCTGCTTGTAAATCCGACTTGATTTCTTTTAGGCAAGCGTTCAGACGTTGGTAAGTCTTCTCTCCTGCCGTTTTGATTCCACTACTGTACTGTCGCATAAGTGATGGATTAATACCAGCCCTCTTGGCTATGTCTGAGACGTTGAGAAAGGAGAAATAATTAAAGAACGACCTGAGGTCATACTTGTACTCAAATTCCAAGTCAGGGAAAGTCTTCCCATTCTCCTCTGCATCCGCCTTGGCCTCCTCACAGCATCGCTGCAAATCCGCCTTGGCCTCTGCCACGGAATTCCCCATGGAACTCAAACCTACATTGTTTATACGCTGATCAGTGTAGCACCAGTACTTACCATCGGTAGCTTGCTCTACTATAACTTGTACTTTCATCCTATTACGTTTGTTATATGTTCATATAAAAAAAGAGCTCGTTTAAAGAATGAACGACTTGATGGTGGAAGGTTGGGGACTAATCCCCAACCAAATCTTTCAAGAGCTTATCGGCAAGTCCTGTAGGAACTTCTCCGCTATGCCTTGGCACGAACTGTGAAACACCAGTTTTGAGATTGGTCCACTTGTCGTGACTTCCACCGTGTCGAGACAGGACGCATCCTGTGTCTCTCAGTCTCTTAATCAAATCTTTTGTTTTCATTACTTTAAAGAGCTCTTTGTCTGAATGACGCTGCAAAGGTAGCAAAAAAGTTACAAACCGCCAAATATTTAGGTAACGTTTTTGTTATATTAACCAAGATTTAACATTTAGGCATAAAAAAGCCCCCGATGCTCACGCACCAGAGGCTTCAAAGTGTTCATTTAATTACTTTATGAAGTACAACCAAACTGTACATGGTTGCCATTTGGCTGTGGTCAGCAGCCTTATTGTCAAAATCTTAAACAGTGACCATTTGTAATTCGTTAGCTAATCGGTGCAAGCCATTGGCAATTTTCTCGGCTTGCGCTGGGCGTGGCTTGGAGATGCCAGAGGCATAGTGAGCCAGCTGCTTTTGGTTGATGCCCGTGATGAGTTGGAGCGAGGCAAAGGAGAAGATGCCACGGTAGTACTCCAAGAGTGAGCGAACATCAAACTTGAACGACAACTCATATTCCCCATCGAATACCGAAGGGTAAGCCGTTCCCCTATCCTTGGCGCACTCAATCTCAAAGTCAATGCTCTCCTGCACGTAGTCACGGAAGCCCTCGAAGTTGCCGCTATAGGCAACCACCCATCCTGGGAGCAAGCTGCACGCTGCACTATATCCTTGCTCCGTGCGAGCCGTATCAATAATAACCTTATTCATATCTTCAGTATTTAACTTTGTTACAGAGGGAGCGACCGAGGCTCTTGCCAAGGTCGCTCGGTGCCGAAACCAAAATGCGCTATGCGAAACAGAATCAGCTCCGAGGAGCGGGCTGTGTTTAAAACACAAGCCCTGATTGCTCCTCGATGCTTTTCAGCAGGAATCCCCAAACGTCATCGTTTTTGCCACCGTTGACGGTTACTGTGCCCTTCTTGGTGGGGTGTACGAATTGCCTGTGGCTTCCTTTCTGACGGTCCTTAATCCAACCGTCTTTCTCCAAGATTCTCAGAATCTTGCTTACCTTAACTGTTTTCATAGAACGCTGTTTATTGATTTTGACGCTGCAAAGATAGCAATTTTACTACTAACTACCAAATATTTCTCAAAGAATAATAACCATTTTACTATTATTTAACACCAAAAAGCCCCCGATGCTCACGCACCAGAGTCTCAAAGCAATGTCGCTAATCTTATACAATGAAGAAAAATCACTTGCAGTTCTTTTGCACCGTCTTGATGATGGATGTGATGGTGGTGAGGTAGGTAGGCGAAGTAGCGTACTTGCACCCCACCCCGTCACAGATACGCTTGGCAAACTCGAAGGGTTCCTTGCGGTATGGCCATGCGTCCTTGTAACCCAACTTCTGGAACAGACGGAGATGCTCCTTCAGGCAGTCCTCGATGGTGTCGAAGTCCTTGAAGGCACGCATCATCGTGTAATAGTACTGCTGCTTTCCCGCCACCTTGCACACGCTAAGCACCTTGTCGGGCGGTGTCGCCTTGAAGCTTGGAGTCTTGAAGTACTCGTGCGTCTTCACCATCACCACCTTTCCGCCCCACTGGCTTCCCTTGGTGATACCGAAGAGGTTGGCGGTGCCTATCACGTTCTTTCCCCATCCCGTCTCAAGCATCGCCTGGGCGGTGACGAAGGAAGGGGATATCTCGTCATTGATGTTCTTGGCAGCGGTGTACACCTGCTGCGCAAACTTTAGTTGTTCTCTTGTTGCCATATATCATATTTGCTTGTCTGGTATATCATCCTTGGAAAACTCGATGGGTTGGCCGCTGACATACTCGCCACGGTCGTTGAAATCCTTGAGCCGCCTTACGAAGCTCGTGGGAAATATAGGGTATATCGCCTGGATGTTCTCCACGCACGAGAAAATCTCCCTCACCATCATGAAGACACAGATATAAGTGCCTATCCACTGCATCGGCCCCACGGTGGAACCGCCTATGGTGGCGTTGCTGGCAATGTTGGAGAGCACCAACAGCAGCACGTAGATGACTATCTTCTTGCTGAACCTTGAGAAGAACGACTCGCTCGACGCATCCTTGTGGACGAGGTGTTTCCATACGCCCAGAATGGTGTCGATGCCCACGAGGACGGCTATCCACTTGGCAAACTCCCAGTCCTGGAACACATACTGAAGCCCCTGTGTCACGATGGTGACAGGGACTGACGTGACTGCTATCATTGGTATGCTTTTTAATCTATGATGTTTCATAACAGAAGCTCCTTTTCGGCGAGTAAGTAGAGGGACTTTCACTCTCCCTTCTCACGGAACCGTGCTTGACAGTCTCCCATCACACGGCTCTTCGTACTTAACTCTTTTGTTTGTTGTTAATAATCTATTCAATCTCTAACTTAGACGTGGATAAGGAACGAATCCTTTCTTCCAATGGGAGAACTCCATTCTGTTGTGCTCTGCATACTTGACAAGCCAATCATACGCTTTATTGAACTTCTTTCCTTTGGAGAAACGCTTATATTTACGCATCACCCATCGGGTTAGACGTTCGTTGATGTAGTTCATCACCTTGCGGAACTCTGACCTACCAAATTTCATGTAGTAGTTCATCCATCCACTGATTTGCGTATCCACCTCATTGCTTATGTCCAACAAGCAAACATAGGTTTTCCGATTCAGATTCCATGCTCTTACAGCATCCTTAATCTTCATCATCGACTTCTTGCTGATTGCTGGAAGGAAAGCCGTGAAGTTCTGTCCCATCTTTCTGTTTCTTGCACCTCTTGGACTTGGGTATCTCTACCAACTTGACCGCCTTGGGAAAGTAACAGCCAGAGCTCATGCGATTCCATATCTTGTAAAGGTTCTTGGACATTTCCTTATCGAAAGTCT
>SAMEA104315437__coassemble_272_pt1 | contig 35130 bp, 32 predicted proteins | sample SAMEA104315437__metabat2_high_PE_043 | metagenome-assembled genome bin SAMEA104315437 (sample SAMEA104315437) | gut metagenome | biome: Monkey gut; feature: monkey-associated habitat; material: faeces | place: China | collected 2013 | reverse complement strand
ATTATAGAGCGATTTCAGACTACGTTTTTAGAACATAGAACTGGACACCCTAATTACTATATGAAGTATAGGTATTGTTCTTCGGAACCTTATAGAGGGTATATTTCATGCCAAACTCTTTGTTCTTTGTAGGTAACCTATTAATCCCCACTGAAATATCAAAAGACTTGGACTGGCCATTTATCTTGCCAGAATTGAGCATAGTAACATTTTGATCGTCGAAGGCAAAAGACAAAGCATTATCTTGATTTTGAGTATATTCACTTCTCATCATATCAAGAGAAGCAAAACTCTCCCAACCATTTTTACGCCAAACCGCCTTTAGATTTCCTGCATGTGTCCAATCTCTGTTTTTCCCCGAATATAAGGAAGCCGTTAGTCCCAACATATCCTTTGTAGCTTTCAGGGTGTTGATTTTTATCACAGACTGTGTACTAGCACTATACATGCTTCCAGGATGTAATATCACTTCCACATTCTTTATCTCATCACTTTTGATATCTCTTAATTCCTTGAGATCATAAACCTGTTTGCTATTAACAAAGACAATAGGTGTTCCACCTCCTATCACTTCTATGCTCCTGTCATTTGCCGATACAAATGGTATTTGGTTCAACACATCGTATGTAGTACCCAATTTTGCCAATACCGTCTGATGCACATCTGCAACAATCCCCTCATTGGTTACTTTGAGTGCAGGTTTGGATGCTCGTACTACAACTTCATTGAGTTTCTTGGTGTCGAATGCCAAACGAATAGTTTGTTCCTTTCCGTATGAACATTTTTGAAACAAAGTTTTGTATCCCATACAACTGACGCGAAGCAGTTGGTAAGGCGAAGGAAGACATTTCATGGAAAATCTGCCATTGTTATCAGTTACCGCACCCATGACAAACGATGAATCTACAGAGGAGCAAATAACAACATTTGCATAAGGCACTGGAGTTCCAGCGGAATCCATCACACGCCCCATCATCTTGCTAAGTCCCTTTTGAGTACATTCCACAAAGATGTTCTTACCATCTATGGTCATCTTCATGGGATATAATCCGATGATTTGTTGGATGGCTTCTGGGACTGTACGCTTCACCACCTGAGTGGTCACGGTGAAGTCTTCCAACTCATTATACATGAAGTTGATACGATAATCTTTCGCACTCTTGGCAATCGTTGTAAGTGCTTCCGACATGGAAGTATTGCGGAAGTTATGGCTGATACGCTGGGCATGGATGGGCAGAATGTGAAGCATCATCAGGCTAACCCAACATACTACTAACTTGATATATTCTTTTCTTTTCATTGCTCTCTGTTTTTACTCGACATCAAAGTTTACTCTACCACCAAAGTATTCCCTTCAATATGAATATTCACTTTCTCAAAGTGATTCATCAGTTCGATGATATCATCCAAACTCATTTGCTCTGTCAATTGGAGATAGAGGCGAATATGCTTGGAAGATTCACTCTTATACTCCACCTGAAGGTTAAAATGCAGGGCGATTGGCTTCAGTATTTCCTCCAACTCCATATTCTCATAAAGCAATGGAAGTTTGGCAGAAACTGAGTCATTGACGGCATCCGTATTCCCCTGTACCTTTCCTACTACTTGTCGGATAGAATCCTTCTTCTCCACTGTCACTTTTGCTTCTTGCGATGGAGAATCATGGTAAGAACGAACTGCCAAATGGATAGCTGCAAAAGCGAAACCAGAGACAACAAGTACTGCAACAACCGCAGCCACTTTTCTCATTGGACTCCAAAGCGTTACCATCTTTGCTGGTTGTTTCACTTTAGCGTCAGATTCTGCTTCATGCCATTTCTTTTCTTTCAACTTTTCCCACTCCTCATCTATCGAAGGCAGGCTCATCTCCTCATTTTTCTTTTGGGAATCAAGAGCCTGACGAACCTCTACCAACTGTCGGTACATGTCCTTCATTTCCTCATCTCCAAGGATTTCATCTTTCTGGGTTTCAGAATATGCAGAAGGATTCTCCAATAAATCGAGAAGTATATCCCATTTATCATTATGTGATGAATCTTGTTTCATAACTTCATTCCTTTCTTTTGTTTGTCTCAAGTTAGAAAGCCAGGACGTCTTCAAGCCTCTTCACTCAAGTGTTTGTGTTACTATAAGTCTTTCAATTTTTCTCTCAGCGTTCGCAAGCCCTTCACGATATGCTTGTTCACTGCAGAGATGCTGATGCCCAGTTCTGCCGCCGTCTCCTTATACGACAATCGCTCACCATAGCAGAGGCGAATCACAGAAGCGGTTTGTGGTGTCAGGTCATGGTCTATGCAATGAACCGTAGCCTGCCATCGTGCCTCCAACTGGTTATCAGCCTCAGCAATGGTATCCTCCAACGGAAGGAGGCGTTGCAATCGTTCGTCTCGTTCCTTTCGGGCGATGAGATTCAGACAAGCGTTTTTCACACTCCGCATGAGATAAGCCGAGGCTGTATCCTCTTTTATCTCAGCATTCCACAACTTAGAAAAGACATCGCTTACCACATCCCTTGCTTCCTCATTGTCATGGAGCAAGGCAAAAGCAAGACGATACGTCCTCTCGTAGTTCGTGCGAAAAAGCTGTTCCATCAGTTTTTCTTTTCTTTCTGTCATAACATCTTTTTCTTGTTTCTACACTTATATACAAACAAAAGGAGAATCAATCACCCCAAATAAAACAAAAAAGTGTTATCTCTTGCAAATAAACATAGAGATAACACCTTTATTATATTATACTTCATCCATTCTCTTCAGTTCCCAACCTTCAAATTGCAAGATTATCTTATGCAATTGCGTACCTTGCCGGAGAGCCTCTACTCTTGGAGCATCGGCATATCGCTTGATTTGCACCTCTGCCTCTCGCCACTGCTTTTCTGCCTTGGTAATAACAATTTCCTTACCATCAGCATCCTTCACGGTTACTTCCTCATTCCATTCTTTCTTGCTTAGCACTTTCAATTCGATAATGTAACTGTGCTTCGTAGGATAATGGGTCAAATCTGGCAAGAGGAAGAAATCGCAATAGCCATGATTCAATTCCAATTCTGGAGCTGTATAATAATAGCTGGTCAAGCTGAAATATGCCATGAAGAAACCTTGCAGATTACGCTCTGCCTCAATACCATCACGTACCGAAGAAATATCTGCATACGACTTAGCCATAAAACCCAAGGCATCTTGCCATTTGCCCTCAAAAGCCATATAGGTAAACAGAGTTCTCAAATTGGCAGTATTCAAGCATTTCTCCTCTTGATACAATTCCAACAGATAGTTGTAATATTGCTTGCGCACATTATTGTTTGGAATGCCCAATATCAGCTGCTCACCCAATACGCCCTTAATAGTCAGCATACCATAATAGAAAAGCAAGCTGATAAAGATATTTGGATCTGTCAATTCTCTGGCTGGGAATGATTCCTCTATCGTGCCTACAATCTCTCCTTTCTCAGCTATCGTCTTGATCACGCCCTTACGGTCGCCATCAAGTTTGTCGAGCTGGAGTAGCTTCTTCATCTTATTGTAATCCGTCTTGGTGTTTGGATCCAACATCTGCTTAGGTCCCTCACCTTTTCTCATATAATTGCGCAGATAATAGAGTACCATATCACAATTGAACACCTTGCTCTGTGTTTCAAAGGCACTCTCCGAGAAGCAATAGTTGTCATACCAAGGCTTCATCTCGTTGATGATAGCCTCGATGTCCCTGTCGGCAGGTATCTTGCCCTGCTCTTGATAATAGGTAAAGAGTTCCCTTACATCCTCTGTGGAGAAACCAAGCATCTGGTTAAATTCCTCCTTAGTGGAAATATGCCAACCAATATTGAAACCACTCGTCACATCATCCAATGTCACAGGACTGACACCCGTGATGAAGATGCGCTCGAAAGATCCCTTAAACTTCTTGAAGATGTCACGATAAAATCCCTCGGCATGGGTAATCGCCCAATACACATTTTCACCCAATTCATTGAGCACGGTATTGGTGAAGTTATCATATTCATCAATGATAAGATAGAGAGGATAACCTTTAATTTGCGCCTCTTGCTGGATAAGTCCGAGTTTGCCTCCTGCATAATCCGTAGACTTCACCTTCCGAATAGTTTCCTCAGAATAATATTCAGAATAGGCATTGATAAAGCCATCCAGACGCATACCCAAATAGAAATTGAATTTTTCCTCCAATTCCTCGATAGTTCCACCAACCTGAGAGAAGTCAAGGTGCAACACCTGATATCTACCTTGGTTACGTGTAGGATGCTTACCTATCCATAAATCACTAAACCACTGCTGAAACTTGTCCTTTGTACGGATGTCATAATAGGCATGGAGCATACTCAAGAACACGCTCTTACCAAAACGGCGAGGGCGGATGAAGAACAGGTTACGTGCCTGGCTCTCCAACTCTGGGATATACATCGTTTTGTCAACATAATAAATGTTTTGCTCTGCGATAGTCACAAAATTCTGTATTCCGTATGGCAATTCCTTAGTTTCATTCTGCTCCATATCTATTATTGTTTTATTGTTCAAATATCTTTTATTTTGCGAAATTACAACAAATATTTGAGATTGCCAAAAATAAATCACATTTTTTAATAGCAAAGTATCTACTTTATGTTCTTTTGAGACAGTCATGCCCCTGTACCCATATAATTGGATAATACAATGACTTTATGTTAAAAGATTACCCAAAAGTGTAATAACATTTGTTACATTCAGTCTTTTTTTGTACTTTTGTAGCTAAATAACAAACCAGCCAAATCATGAAAATATTACATACAAGCGATTGGCATCTCGGACATGCGCTCTACAACTACGACCGCACAGAAGAGCAAGCTGCCATGCTGCTGCAAATCATTGAGATAGTGAAGAGTGAGAAACCAGACATCTTTCTCCTATCGGGCGACATCTACCATACCGCCCAACCCTCTTCTGCGGTGCAGACACTGTTCACTGAGGCCATCGTACAGATACACGATGCCAATCCCGAAATGAGCATTATCGTAACAGCTGGCAACCACGACTGCGGCGTCAAGCATGAGATATTCCGCACCCCTTGGCAAGCACTCAAGGTATACACTATCGGAAACCTTAACAGGGACAACCCAGAAAGCCACATCATAGAAATACCTGGCAAAGCGTATGTCATCGCCATACCCTATAGCTATGAGCGAAGCATCCCCAATGGATTTTTCCAAGATTTACTTCAGAAGGTGGAGGAAAAGAACATCGCCCAACTGCCTGTCATCATGATGGCACACACTACCATCAGAGGTTGTGACTTCAAGGGGCATGACAATTCCACGGAGCTATCAGTTGGCGGCATCGACTCGCTCGAAATAGCCGACCTTGGCGAAGGTTATGACTACTTGGCATTAGGTCATATCCACCATGAGCAATGGATTCGAGGTAGTCATCATCACATCAGATACTCAGGCTCCCCACTCCCCGTCAGCTTCGATGAAAACTACGAGCATAGCGTCAGCATCGTCACCATCGAGAAGCATGGTGACGAGCCTCAACTCAAGAAAATAGCAATCAGCAACCTACATCCACTTGTCACCCTTCCCACAGATGGCTTTGTTTCATGGGATGAAGGGAAACGATTGCTCGAAAACTTCCCAGATGACCTTGCCGCCTATATCCGCCTAAACATCGAGATTGAAGACTTTCTGCCAGCAGAAGCCAACCAAGAGGCAGTTCATCTGACCAAGGGAAAGAATTGCCGCTTCTGTCTGATTCACACCCAACGCAAGCAGAAAGAAAGAGGCTCCCAAAAGGCGATGACAGTACAGGAATTCCAAGCAGAATCACCCATCGACATCGCCCGTAGGTTTGCAGAAGACAGCGGCATCGCTTTTGACGAAGACCTCACAGAAATGTTTAAGGAGATTACCGAACAGTTACAGCATTAGAATTCTTCACTCTTCGTTTTTCACTATTCACTTAAAAAATATGATTTTACAGAAACTCACCATACACAATATCGCCTCTATCGAGCATGCTACCATCGACTTTGAGGCACAGCCACTCGCTGACAGCGAGGTTTTCCTGATAACAGGCAAGACGGGTGCTGGCAAATCCACTATCCTCGATGCCATCTGCCTCGCCCTCTATGCCAACACCCCTCGCCTCGACAGCACCAACATGCAAGGCAAGACCAAGGACCAAGACAAGGATATCAAACTAAAAGATCCCGTGCAACTGATGCGCCGCAATACGGCAGAAGCCTACACAGCCCTTATCTTCACGGGCAGCAATGGCGTGCATTACGAGGCGATTTGGTCGGTGGCACGTGCCCACAACAAGGTAACAGGCAAGATTCAAAACAAGAAATGGTCGCTCCATAACCTCGACATCGACCACACCTACACCAAGGACAAGGAGATACAAGAAGAAATAAGTCGTGCCATCGGACTCGACTTCAAGCAATTCTGCCGCACCACCCTCTTGGCACAAGGCGAGTTCACACGTTTTCTCAACAGCAAGGATGACGACAAGGCTGAAATCTTAGAGAAAATAACCGGTGTGGATGCTTACTCCAAGATAGGCGTGAAGATATTCGAGAAGACTTCGGCGATGAAAAAACTATGGGAGGATGCACAACTCAAGACTGCAGGCATCACACTTCTGAGCGAGGAAGAGAAAGCCAACAAGAAAGCCGAATTGGAAACTTTGGCAGAACAAGACAAGCAGTTACGCACCTCCATCGAAGCCATCAACAAGAAACTGACTTGGCTGAAAGAGGAGCAAGATTTGCGCCTCTGCCATGCACAAGCCAAGGAGGCTTTCGAGCAAGCACAAGCCCTATTGGCAAGCGATGAGAAGAAGGAGGAAGAGTGCCTCATCAACCAATGGCACGAAACCATCGATGCTCGTCATTGGTTGCAGGAAGCTGAAGTGCAAATGACTCATATAGAGAAGTTAAGCCAAAATCTCTTCAACCAAAAGAACAATTATCTCCTGCTTCAAGGTGCTTACCTCTTCGAATTAGAGGCTGCACAGAAAATCGCACTGCAAAAGAAGCAGATAGACGATTATATAGAAGCAGAACAGCCGAAGCTTTCACTCTTTGAAAATGTCCAAAGCATCAGTGAACTCATGAACCTCATCGAGGAAGGCAGAAAGAAGTGGGTAGCCTATCAGGACGAAATCAAAAAACAGAAGACTCAACTGCAAGAATTCCTACCACTGCTCACCAAAGCTAAAGAAAACCTTAAAGAGCATGAGAAGTCACTCTTGGTCCAGGAGCAAAACCTACAGCAAGAGAATGAGGCATTAGAGTCCCTCAATCTGCCAACATTGCGCCGCCAAAGCAATGAGTTGAGCATCCAGTCAAACCTCATCACCACAGCCCTATCCATCCTCGCACAATACAAAGAGGAGAAAAAGCGCATAGACCTGGCACAAACCAACCTCTCTGCCCTATCGGAAGACATCAAGCAGAAAAAGGAGAAGACGGAACAAGCCACCCAACAAGTTCATGACGCAGAAATCGAAAAGAATACCGCCAAGGTCATCTTCGAGAAACAACGTGAAAGTATCAACAAATGGGCAAAGAGCATCCGCCTGCAACTCCATATCGGCGACGTCTGCCCAGTATGCCAGCAGAAGGTATCCACCACCCTGCCCCATGAAGAAAACATCGATGCCCTTGTAGCCGAGACTGCAAAGGCTGCAAAAGAGGCAGAAGAAAAATACGATAAGTTGATGGCTGCAAAGAATTCACTTGATGCCAACATTCTCGCACTCACCAGGCTGTACAAGAACGATGCGCTCGCCTTAGGAAATGGCAAGAAATCTCTCGCTAATACAGGACAGAGACTACAGGTTGCCTTCAACGATTGCCTACTGGAGAAGATTCTCGCCTCGGAAGAAATTCTGCTAAATAAAACAGGCGAAGCACAGGCTACACTCATGCTTGCCCAGGAAAGGATTACCTGCAAAAACAAAGAAGTTGGCAAGAGAGTATCGGATGCCGAAATAAAAGAAAAACAGGTAAAGGCTCTACAAAAAGCCGTTGACCAACTTCGCAAGCAAGTGGAGAAGCTAAGGGATATCGTATCTCAAGCCGAGAAACGAAAAGACGATTGCGAGCATCAGGTGAACAATCTTCTGTCACTCGCAAACTCCAAGGAAACAGAGGTGAACGATGCCATTCAGAAAGCAACCAAGTTGACGGGCACCACAGAATGGACAACTTCACCTATAGCGTATGCCCAGCAAATCACCCAAGCTGCTGCCTCATACAACAAGCAGAAAGAAGAAAAACAAAAAGTAGAGAAAGTACTGACACAATATCAGTATAATAATGGGAATATTGCCAATACCTTCCATAACATCCGACAATACATGCCAGACTGGTACGATTGTTCGTTAGAGGAAGCCCAGCATGTTGATGGTCTACAGCTCAAGAAGCAGCACATCGACAACTTGCTTGAAAAAGCGACACAGTTGCAAACGCAAGTTGCCTCCATACTCAACCAGTTGAAGACCTCACAGGAAGCACTTGACAAAAACCAAAAATCACTCAATGATTTCATCACTCTGCAACACTTAGAACCATCATCAGAACAGCACATGGAGCTTTCTCGATTGAAAGAACTCAATACCTATTCTCAAGCTACGATAGCCGAAAAGACCAAGACGCTCAATGAGGCAAAGCAAGACCTCAGTCAAAAGAAAGCGATCCTCATGGAAACAGAAAATGCTTATAAAGACCATCTACAGAAAGCACAGGGGATGAAACTTGAGGAAAAGGACGAAGAAGAAAATATGGTGAAGAGAAATATCACAGAAACGAATGATCCTCAAAAGGAAGAGTATGTTCTCTCCCTTTCTGCTCGCTTGCAAGCTTTCGAGACAGAACAACAAGAACTTAACAACAAGCGCGGCGGCATCCTGCGTGATATTGAAATCGACCAAATCAACCATGAGAAGATTGGTCATCTGAAAGAAGAAGAGGAAAAGAAAAAAACTGAGTACCACAAGTGGGATCGCTTGAATCAGCTTCTTGGCGATGCTACAGGCAACAAGTTCCGCCGCATCGCCCAAAGTTATATTTTGGCGAGCCTCATCCATTCTGCCAACAGCTATATGCACACCCTTACCGATCGCTATGTACTGAAGGTAGTACCTGGTACCTTTATCATCATGATGGAAGATGCCTATCAAGGTTATGTGAGCAGAGCTGCCAGTACGCTGAGTGGCGGTGAGAGTTTCCTCGTCTCCCTCTCCCTTGCCTTGGCACTGAGCGACATCGGAACCCAACTTTCAGTTGATACGCTTTTCATCGACGAGGGTTTCGGCACGCTAAGCGGCGAGCCTCTTCAGCATGCCATCGACTCGCTCAGAGGTCTCCACACGAAATCGGGCAGACACGTAGGCATCATCAGTCACGTAGAGGAACTGAAGGAGCGTATCCCTGTGCAGATTAGAGTAAATCAAGAGGGCAACAACTCCAACAGTATCATCGAGATAGTAGGGTGAGTATCTTTAAGGCTGCTGAATGTATCAGCGCCACTCCACGAGGTCTCTGTCTAAGATGATTCGCTTCGCCTCGCCACAAATACCATCTATATAATAGTATTTTGCAAGCGACTCATCAAACTGCGAGACGAAGGCGGCACGTACTCTGGCACACTTTTCATTGATAGAATTAGAGAGAGGATTCGTCAAGGCATCTATGCTTTGATTGATTCTCTCTTCTGACAAGTGCCCAGGTCTTTCTAACTTCGACCGAATATCGAGATAAATGTCCTTCAACTCATTGCGATAATCAGAAAGACACTTGAACACGATACCTTCCTCATGGCGCAAGAAGAGGATAAAGACCGCCTTCACCAATGGTTCCATCTTGATATGCAGATTGTTATAATATGGCAGGATGATGTCATACTTCTCGGTAATCACCATAGAACTCAATCGTTTCTGTGGAAAAAGATACTGTTTTAAAGCCCACTCGCTCACACCAAGGAGTTGCAAGTCTTTCACTTTTTCATAGACCTCTTGCATCTTAGCTTGCACATCTGACGAAAAAGTCTCATCAGCAGTCAAAGGTTCCTTTCTATGAGAATAGAAATCAAAATCATACTCGAGGATACTGCTACACGAAACTCTGTCTTCATACAACTGTTCCAACAGATTCTCCATCAGAGGAATCATGTCGGCATCTTCCTCAATACTTATAGGGTAAGCATTTACATAATCTATCCCATCTTTAGTTGTAGTGTATTGCAAGATACAAGGCGGAATCATTGTACGCTCTTCATCCTCTTCCAATAGTTGCAGCAACACATCCGATGAGAGGGAGTTGGAGAAGTCCGCCCTTTTCAACTGCGGGTAATTATAGATGGCGGCATTCCTCGCCTCTTGCATGATGAGAGGGAAATAAATGAATTCTATTGATTTTTTGTCTAATATTCCATGTATCTCCATCAGATGATTCATGATGGAAAGATTCAATTTCTCGTCATATCCATTCTCTACAAAGAACACGGAATAGCCCCCATGTGTTGGGAAATCTCTGAATTTCAGAGTTTTTACTTTACCTAAGATTCCTGTCATAATTTATATTTTAAGTTTTTGGCTTCAAAGTTACACATTATTTATAATATTGCCCAAACTTTTCTTGCTTATTATTGCTCCACAAGGCTTGTGGAATGAATAAGCTTTCGTATTTGGGAATTTCTTTGTATTTTTGCCACGGATTTTTATAAATATTAGTATATCAAAAGATATAAAATCATGACAAACGATAAGGAAATAATTGAGATTACTTCTTCCAATTACAAGGACTACATGAATCTTGACATCATTGCTTTCTCCTTTGCTGGAGAAGGTGCCCAAGGGGAATGTGGTGGCATCATACTTGTTACTTCCGATGGAACTGTGTATCATACAAATTTTATTAGAGACATAGATATAGAAGAAGTGTTTGACATTTGCCCAACGCTCAAAGAGTGTGCAAGCGATGTGTTTCAGTTTTCTGCCCCTAAAGGTTGGAGTTCTTTCTATCTGGGAGGCGGCATTTTCTTAATAGTTAAGGAAGAATTCCAAGATGCTTTTGCAAGTATGGATCCGTATGAGCTTTATGGGCAATGGGTAGAGATATTACTGAAGAAAGTAAAAGCATAAAAATTGTGATAACAACTTGTTCAACAAACAGAAAAAATATAAGGATAGAATACTTAATTCAAATTCTCATTAGTGCATTCACAATCTCACAATATATTAATAATGTAAATAACGGATTGATTGGCAGAGTTTAGTATACGCTAATCTAATCCCGCCCTATATATAGAACTAAATAAAAAAAATGTTAGAAAGCAAAATGACTTCCACAGAGATTAATAAAAAAAAACTTCTAAGTGATAAAAGCAAAGAAGAACTTATCAGTATCATTTATCGCAAAGACAAGAGAGAACAGGAGCTAATTCAACAAAATAAATACTTAAGAAAGACAATCAATGCATTTAAGCATAAAATAAGCGACAATATTATCAGCACCACAAAATAAAAAAAAACAGAATTCAATGAGAAAATTATTGACATCAAGTTTCAATAACTATACCTCAGTTCGGAATAAAGAAAATAGATTGGGAAATTGGTAATTGGTATTTATCTATTATATAGAGCTCAAAACCGAACTTAGGTATTCCATTTACCTCCTGCGCTAACTTCAAAGCGCAGGAGACATCCAACTTGGCATATTCACAAGTTATATCATTTTAGGGATTTTTCTCGAATTCATTTCAATGAAAGCAATTTCAAGCTCTTTGCATCTCTTTCCCCATGATAGCAAACTTCCAGACATTCCGCAAAGATATCGTTGGGTGAAACGGCATCAAAGAGCGTTAGAGAAGAACGAACCTTATAAGAATCTATTCCGCCCAAGATTTCCATCGTATTCTTTCCTCCCTTTACTTGCTCCAAGAGAATACGGCAAACCTTTCTCAACCTATCGTTGAGAGACTCGTTTTTCAGATAAGCCACTGCCTCCTCTCGGCAAGTAATTCCATAAAAGTTTGAGTTATAGCTATATCCCAATCCTTTCATCTGAGGAAACACAAACCAAATCCAATGACTCCTCTTCCGTCCACGCTCCAACTCGCCGACGGCAATATTATAAATTCCGTATGCTTCCTGCGCCTCTATGAAGCGCTGTAGATTGTAGTTGTCATTCATTTTCCAAAATCATTTGTTATCCATACGAAAGTAAAATCATCCATATCAATGACTCCAATCTCGTATAGTTCTTTGATATATACCTTAAAAGAATCTTCATTTTCAGATGCTTGCAACAATGCATCTATCACATCCTTCTCAAAATCAAACTTGATATTCCCCGCCGTCTTCAACAACTGACTATTGCCTGATTGTTTCTGAAACTCCTCAGCCAATTCTTCACGATAATCTTGACTTTTGGAAAGTTCATACATCATCAAGATATAATGCGACAACGCATCGCTTGCGGCAAAGACAACAGAGGTATCATCCAAAGAAAAGATACCGCTCCTAAAACCTTCTTCCTCCAAAGGATCCTTACAACTCACCAATCTTGGCGGATTGCTAAAATCTGAAAGTTTCGTAAAGCTATGCTCCAAAATACTCTGTTTTTTGCTATAATGAAAGACGACACTATCACCATAAGCCATCCATCTACATTCTTTTTCAGAAGTCATCCATGCCGCAGCAATCGTAGCACATGAACCTTCATTATAAAACTTATTCAGCAAGATTCCATCGCCATTCTTCGCTCTTTCCTCATGCTCATCATAAAATAATTCCCAGATTCCATCTACCCATTCATCCAACTCTTGATAAGATGTTATCGGCTCATCCTTAGGCAGATGCTCGATGAGATACAGAGACCATTCATTGGCAAACAAGCCACAGCCCCCTGCCCCATCAGAAACAGCAATACACTGCTCTGACGAGAAAAAGCTATCCTCATTTGCCACATGGTCGTTTATTTTGGCTATACTTACACCTTTATGCTTCATATACTAAATATTTTGATTAACGAACATACTTGACAGTGTACCTATCTTCATCATCTTGACCAGTCGTTCCATACCTGTATTCACACCCATTGCATGGTAACGAATATCCGTCTGCTTATCACCAAAGATGGCACGTATCTGCTCGTTATAGTTGAGCGGTAAGAGGCTCGACATATTATAAAGTTTCTCACCATATCCATTGCCGTTCAGTTCATCAGCCGTGGCAGGGAACACAACCGATTCCGCATGACCTGGCACCACATGGATATTAAAGAACAAGACATTACCATCATTGGTAAACATGGACTTGAGTTGGTTAGCAAGCTGCTGCATCTCATCATCCGATACTCCATTATACTCACCATCCGTGATATTGATAACGGTTGGAGGATAGCAATCCTTGTCATGATGCTCCTTCATCCAGTTTTCCAGCAAGCCCTCAGCACGCTTGAAAGCTTTATCCATGTGCGTCCAACTGCCATCATGGCGAGCCGCCATCCACTGCTTTTTCTCCACTTCCTTGATAGAGACGCCCTTACGAGTACGCACTTCCTCCTTTACCATCTTCTTTTGGAAAGGATTGTCTCGTATCTCCTCTGGTGTAACGAAATCTCTGCCTTCCAAGCTTCCGTTCCATGCGCTATAAGCCTCAGTACCATAGCCTATCATAGCTATATCGAAATAATGGCGAGTCTCATTATTCTTCACGCATCGTTCCACCAATTCATTGATTTGTGCATTCACGATGTGAGCCACAGCCTCCGACAGTGTCATGTCTTCGCCATTGAACGTCGTGATTCTACGCATAGATACACTTTGATCAACCAAGAAAATGAATGCCGTAGGATGCTCCCTATCCACACGAGCAGTATAAGCATTCTTGCTCTGCAACTGCTGAGGCAGACTTGGGATTGGAATACCAAAGTTGCCTATATTCTTGATATATTTCAGGGGGATGCTATTCTTTACCAATATCTCTGCTTGGAAGAATGGTTGTTCATCCACGTCGAAGTCGAAGTGATTGCGAGCCTTGACGGTTTGGAAGTGAATCTTCTTGAAATCCTCTAAACTACCACCCACATTAGCACCTGTGCGAACAGCATTCCTATCCGCATACTTGGTCTCTTCATCATAAATTACTTCTGGGTCTATCTCTAAAATCACAGGGTTAGAGATTCTATCCTCATTCATCGCCACATACATCATTGGATGATGCATGGTAAAACTGACACGTACATAGTGCTCCAAATGGTCACGCTGATCGAGTGACCAGGATGGAGAACCTGATCCACCACCACCTGGCTTAGGTATGGTGATACCACGTTCCTCGCAGTCTTTCCAAGAATAGAGACCTCCATTCTTGATGATGTTCTCCAAGTTATCACGGTCGGTAAAGTGATAGAGCTTAGTGATATGGTTTTGTTCGAGGATTTTCTTAAACTCCTCCCAGTTACTTCTTTTATTCATGATTGCGTCCTCCACTTTGATGGTTATTCAAATAACGATAATTGTATCGGTTCTATTTTATTCTTTGCTGATTTTTCTTCATTTGCGCCAACATCGCCTCCGTCCAGACCTTTATCACCGTATGGACAAAGTCCTTCTACGTATGCTTTGATAAGGTAAGCGTGCGACAAAGGTTTCTTTGGTTCATCCACATCGCAGTTGGTGTTATAATCAAGCAATACAATGGTCTTCGTCTTACTTGCTTTCCTCAATCTTTCGATGATAGAATGTACTTTATGTTCTAACACCCACTTATAAGTAGGGATATAGATTTGCTTGCGAGCTTCGATATACCCAAGCAGTTCCGTACCCCTCACTCCTTTACGATGACCAAGCGGCTTGCCAAACTTCCGAACAGTCCGCTTGATATTCTTCATCGTGTCATTGCGAAACATATTCATATCAACATCCGCCGATTCAAATACTTTCAGTCCCTGCCACACTGCCTCCACACATGCAGCTGTAACACCCTCACTAAATGGCACTGGTATTCCTCCATGAGGATAAAATGGACTGAGTTTAATTAAGTCATCCGTAGCATGGCTCGTCACATCAGCGATGATTGCATCGGGATATTTCTTCAAGATATTCTCCCGCTTCTTGCGCTTGGATTCAATAAATAACATCCGCCCAAAACACCTCCTTTCCAAAACGAGAAATTATATTTTCTTTTATAGATGGAAATAAAGAATCACATCCATTAAATGCAAATTCTCCTATATGTTTGACGCTATTAGCGATAGTGATACTAGACAAAGATACACAATTTAAAAAAGCAAAATCGCCAATACTGGTTACCCCATTAGGAATCTCAACATTCGTCAAAGAACGGCAATCTGAAAAAGCACCGATACCAATACTAACTACACTATTAGGTATTATAACACTGGTTAAAAGATCACAATGTTGAAAAGCTCTATCGCCAATACCGATTACACTATCTGGAATCTCAATACTTGACAAATCAGATAACTCGAAAGCACTGTCACTAATACATGTTACACTATCAGGAATCTCAATACTTGACAAAAGAGTATACATGAAAGCACTGTCACCAATACATGTTACACTATCAGGAATTACTATATTTGATAAACGAGAACCACAAAAAGCACTATTACAAATAACCTTTGTTCCCTCTTTTATCGCATAAGAGCCTGATAATTCCATAGGACAGTTCAATAACTTTCTTCCATCCTTACTATATTTCACCCCATATTTGTCGGTAACAGCAGTTTCTAAATCTTTTTTTGTTGCTATTGTCGAAAGATTCTCTGGCTTCTTCCCAACGAATAATCTAAATGAGCACATAGCAAGATTTTTCTTGGCACATGCCAACAGAAACATAGAGAGAAGAGTGGTTATCTCCTCATCATTCATCAACTTCTGCAAGCAGAAATCACCTTACTCTTACTCAAATCACGATAATCATCGGCAGAGAAGAGCAATCTATCTGCTGCACCATATTCATCGAGCAATGAAGGCTTCAAGGAAATCGCTTTTAGAGACAAAGCAATACTTGCCAAAGCAAAGTCATCTATGGTTTCATCGAAATCATCAATGGTTCGCAGAGGATGAGAGAAATCTTTTGTACCAATGGTTGGAGACTTCTGTCCTTTCATGGTAGGAACAAACATTCCATCATAATCCACTAAAGCCAGTGTACCATCAGGGCGAACCATAATGTTATCTGGCTTAATATCTCCATGAGCAAATGGCTGCGAGCGAAGCCACGCCGCCATTTTGCAGAAACGATAGCACAACATCCCCATCGCATACTCATCCTGGTAGTTGTTGGCGATGTAAGTTTCCATCGTTTCACCTTCCACCCAATCCATCAGCAACACAGGAAACTCATCTTCCTCACAACTACTATCCACGAAGATTTCTTTCTCCAAATATCTCACAGATGTAACATAAGAGGAATCAACACACTCCAACTCATCCGCTATCATTCGATAAGCTTCCGCTCTACCCTCTTGCTCTTCCAAAAAGCACTTCAAGGCATAACACTTACCTGCCTGTTCATCCTTCATTTTGAACACGACAGCAAAGGCACCACTGCTACGATATGGCTCGCCATGCTCGTCAAGCACTGGTGTTAAGTGATCTAACTCTTCAAGATTATCACTTGCATCTTGGATAACTCTCACATATTCAGATATTAATGGGTATTGCATAACTTACTGTTTAAATCCTAAAACTTGCTCTTTATATATATTCAATGCATCCATTTTTGTTATACACCACTTTTGGGCATCTAAATTGTGCTCATCTATAAACTCATTAATCGCTTTTTCATCAGATGAAGTATGAGCAGTTGCAATCCATAAAACTTTGTCTACATCTATATTATATAGAACCTCCTCCAGATATGGAATATCTATTGGAGAAAAAGACAAACCCAAAATATAAATTTTCCTCATATCTTTTAAAGACTCAAACAACCTATGTTTTTGCCTTATAATCCCAGAAACATCCTTTTTCATCTTTGATAATTGATTTGCTGATGTCTCAATTATAGATTCCATTGTCGGATTATCTGTATTTGCATCTAACCAATCTTCATATTGCTCATCTGTTAAGTCTTTTGGTAACAGTTTTGGTTTGCCCTTTAATGAATCATAAATATCATTAGTAGTTTTACCATGTCCCCAAATTAAATCATCACCATTTATACTACCATGAATATGACATATCTGTGTACCTGGTATATTATAAACATCTTCAAGAGTTTTGGTATAATTAAACGTCAAGAAATAACACTCATCTTTATCTTCAATCCTTAATTTACTACAATTCGGCTTATTTAGACTTTTAACCCAAACTTTGAAAGATTGCCCTATAGCTTCAATTAGATTATCTATGTCAAGATCAAGTTTTAATTGTATGGAAGCTCTGTGATTGTCAGCATCACAAAAATCTTCACTTCCATATATTGGACCATAGTCTTGATATACCCTATTAATATAATCAAAACTAATTTCAGATAAATGTTGCTCAAAACTATTCCACCAATTATCATCGTCTTCTGCAGAATCATAAAGACGACATAGCTTATCATAAAGGTCAAAATCATATCCTTTCAACCAATTACGATAATCACTATAACGGCTGTTAATGCCATGATGGATATCAAATCCATTTCCTATTAAAAATAATTTCTTCATAATCATAATAGTTTAAAATTTAATATGGCACAAAAATACAGCATTTTCAACGAATGCTGACGATTTTGGAAATTATTTAAGCAACTTAAACGTTCCACGCTATCTTTTCCTTTATTGTACCTTTTCAATCAGCATAAACTTCATCACAAGCTGCACCTTCAAGTCGCTCTCCATTATTTTTTCACAACAGATTCACTTCATTATATTCAACCCTACTACTTTAACCTCTACAAAGAGCATCTTTTACTCCACTTTTAATCGAGTCAAAGAGTCTTTAGCACAACGATAACCTTGCTCAGCAGATTTGCGATACCATTTTACAGCCTCTTCGTAACTTTGAGGAACGCCTTGACCATTTTCATAACGACAACCTAAATTACATTGGGCAACAGCATTACCTTGTTCGGCGGACTTGCGATACCACTTAACGGCATCTTCGTAACTCTGTGGAACACCTTGACCCTTGGCATAACAAACACCCAAATTATTTTGAGCAAAAGCATTACCTTGTTCAGCAGATTTGCGATACCATTTTACAGCCTCTTCGTAACTTTGAGGAACGCCTTGACCATCTTTATAACAAATGCCTAAATTCATTTGAGCAACAGCATTACCTTGTTCGGCGGATTTGCGATACCACTTAACTGCCTCTTCGTAACTTTGAGGAACACCGTGACCATTGTAATAACAAATGCCTAAATTCTTTTGAGCAACAGCATTACCTTGATCAGCGGATTTACGATACCAATTGACTGCTTCTTCATAACTTTGAAGAACACCATTACCATTGTAATAACATATGCCTAAGAGACATTGAGCATTGTCATTACCTTGCTCGACAGATTTGCGATACCACTTGACTGCTTCCTCGTAACTCTGAGGCACGCCTTTACCCTTTTCATATTTTGCGCCCAAGTTACATTGAGCACGAGCATAACCTTGCTCAGCTGATTTACGATACCATTTCACGGCTTCTTCATAACTTTGAGGAACACCTAATCCTTTTGCATAACAAATTCCCATAGCATTTTGCCCTTTAGCATTTCCTGCATTTGCGGAAACACGAATCAAAGCTAATCCCTTTTCTTTATCTTCCGCCACACCTCTTCCTAAACAATAACAACAACCAAGACAAGCCTTAGCATACAAACTTCCTTTGGAATTTGCTGTTGAATATAAATAAAATGCCTTTTTATGATCTGCCTCATCTTTTGAATTCTCAAAAAGCTGATTTGCCTGCTTGATTAATTCTTCAACGTTATAATATGGCTTAGGAACAGAAAAAATACGGAAAGAGCAGAGGGCAAGATTCTTCTTAGCATTCGCCAACAATAACATAGAGAGAAGAGTGGTGAACTCCTCATTATTCATCAACTCCTGCAATGCACCAATAACTTTACTCTTACTCAAATCACGATAGTCATCTACAGAGAAGAGCAATCTATCAGCTGCACCATATTCATTAAGCAATGATGGCTTCAAGGAGATAGCTTTCAAAGACAAAGCAATACTTGCCAATGCAAAGTCATCAATGGTTTCATCAAAATCATCAATGGTTCGCAATGGATGAGAGAAGTCCTTGGTACCGACAGTTGGAGACTTCTGTCCTTTCATGGCAGGAACAAACATTCCATCATAATCCACTAAGGTCAATGTACCATCAGGGCGAACCATAATATTGTCAGGCTTGATATCGCCATGAGCAAATGGTTGCGAGCGAAGCCATGCTGCCATTTTGCAGAAACGATAGCACAACATTGCCATTGCATACTCATCCTGGTAGTTGTTGGCGATGTAGGTTTCCATTGTCTCACCTTCCACCCAATCCATCAACAACACAGGAAACTCGTCTTCTTCACAACTACTATCCACGAAGATTTCTTTCTCCAAATATTTCACAGATGTAATATAAGAGGAATCAACACACTCCAACTCATCCGCTATCATTCGATAAGCTTCCGCTCTACCCTCTTGCTCTTCCAAAAAGCACTTCAAGGCATAACACTTACCTGCCTGTTCATCCTTCATTTTGAACACGACAGCAAAGGCACCACTGCTACGATATGGCTCGCCATGCTCGTCAAGCACTGGTGTTAAGTGAGCCAACTCTCCAAGATTATCACTTGCATTTTGTATAGCTCTCACATATTCCGAGATTAATGGGTATTGCATAGGCTTTTTTCATTTAGTTATTACTACCCTCAAAAGTGTTAGACTATCATTTATTTCAACGACAATATCATCTCACAAACCGCATTTTTTAGAGGACTATATCCTTATCGTATTGCATAGATTCCATCACGCTCTATTCTTGCTTTGAAAAAAGGATTCATATTTTTATGAATACGAACAACATCTACTGGGCACTGAAAAAGCCCTTGAAGATATTCCTTCAAGTTTGCTAACAGAAAAGGATTGGGCGTTTGGGGTTCCACACAAACATCCACATCACTGTTCTCCGTCTGTTCGTTTCTTGAAACAGAACCAAAAATACGCAAAGACTTGATTCCAAAATCATTTGTTATTTTGGAACTGTTTTGCCTAACGATCGCTATATAATCTTGAACCGTTTTCATCATCAACGATTTAATTTATTCTTATATTATCCGCAAAAAAAAGAAATATTCTTGAAACCACAAAACTTTTAGAAAGAAAAACAAACATATTGCAAATTCCGCCTATCACATATCAAACACAGCAACCTTTTTACTCCATATCAAATTTGTATCCCAATGATATTTGAGCTGCCCAGTTTTTACCTTCAGAAGCAGAAATGATTTTAGTCACTCCTAAGTTATAACGGAAGTCGACAACAAGATTTGATGTTTCATACGACATTCCTACTGGTATGGAGAAATCAAAAGTATTAATTTTACTTCCATTGCCAGCTATATCATTCCAATTTATAGAATTGCCTAAGTACTTGAGCTTACTACTGACATTGACGGCAGGTTGAAGTCCTAAATTGATACTTACTCCAGGATAAATATAGAATTTTGCAATAATCGGAACGCTAATATACTTCAATGACATACAAGCATCTTCATTTACTGAATAATATGACTCATAATTATTATAGTAGCTATTTCCATATCCATACAGATAGTTTTTATAATTATTATAATACGAATTTTTACTCATTATCGAGCTATATTTCACATCGAAGCCTTGGTCAGAGTACTGCAAGCCTATTTGCAACCCGACATTTTTATTTAATGTGTATTCGGCATCAACACCAAATACGATGGCAGACTTACCCTTCGTGTCTTCATCATTTGTCACTCCAGACCAAAGATAACCCAACCTTGGCATTATAGACCAAGTTCCAACTCCATGCTGCGCCATAGCAAACAAACTACTTGCTGCAAAAATCGCCAATAAAACTTTTCTTTTCATAACTTATGCTTTTAATCCTTAACACATTGTCACCTAAACTTGTTATACATGCCAATGCCCTTTTACCCACCATAGGTAGAAAGGTTATGACGCAGCAAAGTTACAAAAAATCATCTTTCGATCAAAACTTTTTGGCTCCACAAGGCTTGTGGAACCAAAAAGTTATAACTCATTCAAGAGTCCTTGGCATGCATCCTCCAAGAGCGTGATGACGAGTTCGAAATCGCTATAGTCACCATAATATGGATCGGGAACTGTAGTATATTCTCGATGCGAGGTTAGGAAGTCCGCAATGCGCACCACCTTGTCCTTGTCTGCCTGAGAAGATGCCCTGGAAGTGATGGCACGATAGTTTTCATTGTCCATTACGACAATGGTATCGAAGCGTTGGAAATCAGAGCGTTGAAATTGTCTGGCACGACTATCAAACCGATATCCATGTTCTGCTCCGCACTTTCTCATACGACTGTCAGGCAACTGTCCCACATGCCAGTTTCCAATACCCGCCGAGTCGATTTCAAACTCATCGCTCAATCCAGCCTTTTCCACCAATCCCTTCATGATGCCTTCGGCTGCCGGGGAACGACAGATATTGCCGAGGCAAATAAATAATACAGTATGTTTACCTTGTTTCATCTTATTAATTTTTGATTGCAAAGGTAACACTTTTTGAAGACATGGCAAAATATAACTATACCTTTTTAAGATAGAGGCAAACATTAACACCAAAAAAAAATACCAACAAGCAAATGCAAAAAGACTTTAATACCACAAATAAACATAGGAATATATTATGTCCACAATTTGTGAAAAACAAAAAAGTGAATATGCCATTGATTTAACATACTCACTTTTAACTAAATCATATTATATCCACCACCCCTTACAACATAATGATGCCTGCTTGATTCCACAAATCTGTCAGAGCCTTGACATCCTTGAGAGCGGTAGCCTCATCTACTTCATATTCTTCTGTCAGCAACCTTACTAAGTCCTCATGAGTGAATTCCTTACCTTGGATATTCTTCCAAAGATAGGCGGAGCTCTCATTCATGCTGATAATATTGCTGAAATCTATATTCTCCTCGCCTTCTGCTACGATGATGTTCTCACCGCATACAGTGCGGAGATTGAAACCTGATTTTGCCTTCATTGTTTGTCTTATTATTTTAGATGTTCCTTAAACCAATTAGTAATCTGACGTAACAGATGGTTGCGGGTGTTGCCTCCGAAGATGCTGTGGTTGCGATTGGTGTAAAGCACCTCCTTGAAGTCCTTGTCCGACTGAACCAATGCCTCGGAATACTCAAAGGTGTTCTGTGGATGCACATTGTCGTCCGCCACTCCATGGCATACCAACAACGCTCCATGCTGCTTCTCGGCACGCTCGATAGGATTCACCTTGTAACCCTCCTCGTTCTCCTGAGGGGTACGCATATAACGCTCTGTATACACGGTATCATAGTAACGCCAACTTGTTGGAGGCGCCACGGCTACTCCTGCCTTGAACACAGGACGACCCTCACTCATACTCATCAATGTATTGAAACCACCAAAGCTCCAACCCCAGATGCCGATGTTGTCCTTGTCCACATAAGGCAAGCCACCCATGTAGATGGCTGCTTCCACCTGGTCTTTTGACTCCAAGTCGCCCAAACGCAAGTAAGTACTCTTCTCGAACTCTGCTCCTCTACCGCCAGTGCCACGACCATCGACACAAGCTACGATGAAACCTTCCTGGGCCAAATAGTAGTCGAAGGCTCCACCCTGCCCCATACTTCCTGTATTCCAAGAATCAAGTACCTGTTGGTTGCCCGGACCAGAATACTGGAAGAGAATCACAGGATACTTCTTGGAGGCATCGAAGTCAAGAGGCTTGACCATCCATCCATCCAACTTCACGCCCTCGGAAGTTGTGAAAGAGAAGGTCTCACGCTTGCCCCAATTATATTGAGCGGTCTTCTCCAAGAGTTGTTTGTTGTCCTCAAGCATCTTGATGACCTTACCCTTGTTGCTACGAACAGTAAACACCTGTGGATGACTATATGAACTCCAGGTATTGACAAAGTAACGATAATCGCCAGAGAAGTTGGCTGCGTTAGAGCCCTCGGCATCTGTCAATCGCTCTACCTTTCCATTCTTGTGAGCCACATACACCTGACGGTCGTGGGCACTGAGCATGGCTGCCTGGAAGTAAACGTCGCCTGTCTTCTCATCCATGCCGTAAATGTCAGTCACGTCATAGTTGCCCTTCTCCACTTGGCGAATCAACTTGCCGTTCATATCATAGAGATAGAGATGCATGTATCCATCACGATCACTTGGCAACAAGATGTTCTTCTTGCCCACGATGCTATTCTCCACCACTTCCTCCTTCACAAACTTAGGCACACTCTCCCGAATGAGCATCTTGCTGACACCCGTGAAAGGATTGACGGAATAGAGACGCATGTCGTCCTGGTGACGATTCATGGTATAGACAATCAAACTATTGGCATCAGGAGATGTCTTGATGCGAGGATAATATCCATCGGCATCCACTGGCACATTGAGCTGGATGACCTTGCCATCCTTCAAGCTATAGCTCCAAAGGCTCACCTTGGAGTTGTCCTGCCCAGCCTTAGGATACTTGTAAGAATATTCGCCTGGATAATCATGAAACTCGGAACGCTTAGGCTTGGCTCCCTCGAAGAGTTGGAGAGAATAGGTCTTCACGTGCGACTCATCGAAGCGAATCCAACCTATGGAAGTACCATCCGCATTCCATGCGAAAGCCTTGTTGAAGCTGAACTCCTCCTCGTATACCCAGTCAGGAATACCATTTATCACCTCATTGAACTTACCGTCATTGGTAATCTGAGTTTCCTTCTGACCATCATAGACGAAGAGATTATTGTTCTTGACAAAGGCGATGTGCTTGGAATCTGGGGACCAAGTAGCCACCTGTTGGTCTTTGCCCTCAGAAAGTTTCTTGAGCGACTTGTTGACGATATGATAGATGTAATACTCAGCCTTGAAAGAACGGCGGTAAACAGCCTTTCTATTGGTCATCACCAACATTTGCTTACCATCAGGGCTGATCTCATATCCACTGATAGACTCGAAAGGAGCCTTAGCTTTGTCGATATCAAAAAGCACAGCCACCTGCTTGCCCGTCTTGAAAGAATAGCTAATGATTTGCTTACCATCATTGCTGATGGATGCATATAAGTCTGTACCTTCTATCGGGTTGATACCCGTAACATAATTGGCAGAGAACACCCCTGAAGTAATCGTCTCCAAGTCAAGACGCTCCGCTGCTTCTATTGCCGACACCATCATGATTGTTGCAATAAGAATAGAAAATTTCTTCATATTTTTAAATAAAAATTTAGTCCTTGTGCAAAGCCTCGATGGGAGCATAGTTCTCATCTTCGAGCAGTTGCTTCACCGTGACTTTCGGGTTTCGTTTTATATAGTCGTTGATGGTCTTCACATAACGAGTACGAAAGATTTCCCTGCCCATCGCCTTGTTGACCGTCCACATAATCTTGCCCATGTGAAGATCTCTATCTAACTGAGGGCGACTATCGAAATTGTCCATCGTATAGATGCTCAGGAGGTAGAAAGTCAAGCAGTCTGGCACGATAAAATTACGATTCATCGTGCTGCGCTGTTGGCTACTATAAAACTTCTTGTAAAGAGGATAATTCTGTCCCATGTACTTGTCGAGGGAGATGCCTACGGAATGTTCGCCGATGACAATGCTCTGGTCGAGCGCACCTATCTGCGCATAGAAGACAGGACGCTGCAAGTCTGGCAACCAACAAGACAAACGCTCGAACGACTCCTTCAACTGTTTGTTGATATCATCCATGTTGGCATATTCCGCCTCGGCATCGGCAATGAGAGCCTGGAGAGTAGAATCTTGGAAAAACATCAAGAAGCGATTACTAATACCCGTATCGGTAATTGTGCCCAGCTGCAACATCTTCTCTATCAATGTACGAGTCTCTATCGGGTAATCGGTATTCATCTGCTGCAAGGCAGAGAAATCGCCCGTAGTAAGATAGCGGCTTTGCAAACGATCATAGCGTTGAACCGTCAAAGGTTCAACGTCCATGTCATCGTTGGGCTTAAACTTGTACTCACAAGCCGAACAAAGCACAACGACTAAAATTATGATGATATGAAATATTTTCTTCACTTAACTTAACTTTTTCCTTGATTACGAGTGCAAAAATACTAAAAAATATTTTAAAATCCAAGTTTTTAAGCTAAAAAATACAAAATTTTACCTAATAGTAGGTAGGAAATCTACAAATTTCCTCCAAGAATCTGTATTTTCACTGGTTTCTCTTGCTGTTTCTTCCAGTCTTTCAACCATTCATACCACTCCTTTTCACCTTTAAAACCGAATGTTTCGTTGGCACTCGTATAAGCCAACTTATACTTCAAGCTCTTCCCCACAGGTTTCACCACTTGCGTATAATCATCCTTATTCGCTGGTTGCTGACTCACGAAATAGGCTGTTGGCACATAGATGCCCAAGCCCACCGTTTCGAGCTTATGCTTGCCATCATCCTTGCCAGTTGGCCAATCTGAACCATAGCAGCCTCTCAAACCTTTGTCATCAGCATACTCGGTGGAGTTCTTCACATTGATCAAACCAGTTGCAAACTGATAAGCGGAAGCATCCTTATTGAAGTTGACATCCACGTCAAAGTCGCGATGACCTGCATATATCGTATAGCGGATGGTAGCATTGATAGGTTTCAAGCCTGGAGCAGGAACCCATCCATAGTCCAAGATCTCTACGATGGCGCGCAAAGGACCTTCGGAAATGACGCGCTGCTCTTGGTATTTCACATCATCCAACAACAAAGACTTAGCGCCATCCCAACCTCTCAAGGCACCCAATCCATAGGTATTGCCTACCCAGAGACAATCATCACCGGAACCAGCAACCAACTGTTCTTCGGATGGATAGAACTGAGTGTCTTGGATAACCAACCCCTTATTTATCTTGCCATAGAGGTCGACAGTCTGGCGATTATCGAAATAGACACGCATCGCCACCAAATCACTCTCGAAGCAAACACCATGGGAATGCACGAAGTGGAAGACATCCTTGGTCTTCTTATCAAACGAGATGCTGCGGAGGTAGATGTCTTGCTTGTTTTTAGCCAACTTCTTGTTCTTGCTTGGCACTACGAGTTCGGCAAAAGTACGAGCAGGATACTCAGTCTGCTCCCCTTCCTGATAGAGCTGAACGGTATAGACCTTCGTTTCCTTCTTTGAGAGGTCTGCCAAGAAACAGAGTTCGTCGTTGATGCAATCACGATTCAAGTCATCCAACTGTGAAGGAACTTCCTTTCCATCAACAGTCACCACCGCCTTTGTAATCTCACCATACTTGGACAAGTCCAATGTGACAGGCTCATCTTGTCGCTGTTGCTTGGAATGATTCGTCACCTTTACATGAATCGTCGTCTGGGCACTTGAACATACACACATGCCCAAAGCCAATAATGATAGATAGATTCGTTTCATTTCTGATAGTTTGTTAAGTTTTACTTATAATTGCTATTTAAGTTTTAATCACTTTTTTACTCAAGTTTTATCACTTTTCTTACTTTAGTTTTAAATCCTTGAAGTTCTTGATGCCCTTCGCATAAAACTGCCAGAGGATGGATACCTTATAAATCTCCGGTATGTCCTCCACCACACGAGATTGCTGAATACGAAGTCGGTCTTCCTCAAAGTCATGTTTCCAAGTCTTGAAAGCCTTTCGAGCCTTAAACACGGCAAGAAAGTCGCCCCAGTTACGTCCGAGCATAAGCATCTCAAAAGCAGCCAAATAATCAAAGAACCATCTCACTCTCATCACATGAGATAACTCTTTATCTGACAGATTTTTATAGAGCATCGTTAGATTATTTCTGAAGTTCAAGAAAGTCTTCATCGGATTGCTCTTCGGGAGAGTTCCACCACCGACATGATAGACTTCACTCTCTGGAATACAATAAATTTTTCGTCCCATCAGGCGCAATCTCCAGCAAAGGTCAATCTCCTCATTATGGGCGAAGAAACGTGCATCCAATCCCCCAGCCTTCCAGTAGTCGACGGATCGAATCATCATGCAGGCACCCGTTGCCCAAAGAATCTCCTGCTGGTAATCATACTGACCATTGTCACGCTCTACGACACCAAAGATTCTGCCACGGCAAAAAGGATAGCCGTACTTGTCGAGGAAACCTCCGCAAGCACCTGCATACTCGAAGTTGTCCTTATCTTGCTCTGACAGCAACTTAGGTTGGCATGCCGCCACCTGGGGGTGAGAATCCATGAACTCGATAAGTGGAGTCAGCCAATGATGACTCACCTCCACGTCACTGTTCAGTAAGAGATAATAGTCAGCCTCGATTTGTTTCAAAGCCCTATTGTAACCTTCGGCAAAACCGAAGTTCTGCTCCAAGACAATCGTCTTCACCTGCGGAAACTGCGTTTCCAAGAGATGCATCGAACCATCCGAGGAACAGTTGTCGGCAACCCATATCTCTGCATCCTGACGAGAATACTCTATCACATTGGGGAGATACTTCGCCAACATACCCTGTCCATTCCAATTCAATATAACTATTGCAACTTTTGTCATGATTGACCTTATGTTTTATTTATCGAACATTTCTTTCAAACTATTCATTGAGCTTTTCTTTCAACCTGTTGTTCAAGAGATTGGCAAACTCGTAGTTCTTCAGCCCCCACTTAGGAGCCACCAACAGCTCTTTGGGTGACTGGCTGACAAACCTCTCCAACACCAAATCCTTTCTCAAAAGACTGATATATCGCACGATGACATCGATATACTCCTCTACCGTATACACATGAAAAGGATGCGCCGCATACTCCGCCGCCAACTTCGTGCCTTTGACAATCTGCATCTGATGAATCTTCAGGATGTCAAGTGGAAGCGAAGAGATGATAGGTGCTTGCCGAAGACTTTCCGCTGCATCCTCGCCTGGCAGACCGATGATGATATGTCCGCCCGTCAAGATGCCTCGTGCATGAGTTCGCTCCACCGCATCACGGCAACAAGCGAAGTCATGGCCTCGGTTGATACGCCTCAACGTCTCATCGTTGGCACTCTCGATGCCATACTCAACCAAGAGGAAGGTGCGCTTGTTCAATTCCTCCAAATAATCAAGCAGTTCGTCGCTCACACAGTCTGGTCGAGTACCAATCACGATTCCCACGACATCCTCTACCTCCAAGGCTTCCTCATACATCCGTTTTAGGTGTTCTACCTTGTCGTACGTATTCGTATATGCCTGGAAATAAGCGAGGTATTTCATGTCGGGATACTTACGGCTGAAGAAAGCCTTGCCTTCCTCCAGCTGCTCCGTGATGGACTTTTTCCTATCACAATAGCTTGGGTTGAAGGTTCGGTTGTCGCAATAAGTACACCCGCCGCTCGAAATCCTCCCATCTCGGTTGGGACAAGAGAAGCCTGCGTCTATCGAAATCTTCTGAACTCGGAAGTCGGGGAAACGCTTTCGAATCCATGTTCCGAAATCATTATAATACATACTCATACTCTACCCTTCCAACTAAACAATCCGTGTAATCTTCGTTTCAACCACTTCTTAGATAAGTTCAGCTCGGAGCGCAGTCTTGTCATGATTGAAATCGCCCAATCTCACCTTGATGAGTTGATTATCAAACTCTTCCTTTGCTAATGCCGGCGATAGTTCCACACGCACATAGTTCTTGGTAAAACCATGCATAGCCTTGCCACGAGGAGCCTTCTCAAACAAGACCTCAGCCTCGGCACCTATATATTGCGCATAGAAAGCCTGGGTCTTCTCATCGCTCAATTCCAACAAACGTTTAGAGCGCAACTTCTTGTCCTTGTCGCTCACCACGTATGGTATCTTGAGAGCAGCCGTACCTGGACGCTCCGAATAAGGGAAGACATGCAACTGGGTGACAGGCAAGCTTTTCAAGAACTCATAGCATTCCTCAAAGCACTCCGGGGTCTCACCACGGCAGCCCACCATCACGTCGACACCGATGAAAGCATCCGGCATCTTCTCCTTGATCAAGTTTACCTTATGGGCAAAGAGAGCCTTGTCGTAACGACGGTGCATCAGTTTCAAGACCTCATCACTACCACTCTGCAAAGGAATATGGAAATGAGGCATGAAAGCACGGCTATGCGCACAATAATCAATCAAGTCGTCATCGCAAAGGTCCGGCTCCAAACTGGAGATACGATAACGCTTGATGCCCTCCACCTCATCCAAAGCCTTCACCAAGTCGATGAAACGCTCGTGGGTGGTCTGACCGAAGTCACCGATGTTCACACCCGTGATAACGATTTCCTTTCCACCATCCTCAGCAGTCTGTCGAGCTTGTCCCACAAGTGACTCTATGCTTGGATTGCGGGAATTGCCACGAGCGAAAGGTATCGTACAATAAGTGCAATAATAATTGCATCCATCCTGCACTTTCAAGAAATAGCGAGTGCGGTTGCCACGAGAACAAGAAGGTTGGAAAGTCTTGATTTCCTTGGTTTTCACACTATGATGCTCGTGGAGGGCAGCATCAGCAACATTTGTCTTGGCGTCACCTGCCATCGGTTGCAAGCCATTCTCTACAGCAAACTTCTGTGCCCACGCATCACTCAGGTATTGCACCAAGTTGGCCTTCTCGTTGGCTCCCAACACTAAGTCGACGCCCTCAATCTTGCTCACATTCTCCGACTCCAACTGTGCATAGCATCCCGTGACGATGACGAATGCACCAGGATTCTCACGCACCATACGATGGATAGCCTGACGGCACTTATGATCAGCGACTTCCGTCACAGAACAAGTGTTGATCAAGCAAATGTCAGCCTTCTCCCCCTTCTGAGCCGTGATGACGCCCATGTCTTCGAGCATCTTGCCAAAAGTGGAAGTCTCAGAGAAGTTGAGTTTGCAACCTAATGTATAATAAGCAGCTTTTTTGCCTTGAAAGGCAGATGAATCTATCATATTATTCTATTTCACATTTAATAATAAAACCTACTTAGGAGAAAAACGCACGTCTTCCTCCACATCCGATGAAAAGTAAGGCAAAGGTAAACAAAAAAAATGAAATCTGCAAATAACAGAGCCTCATTTTTCAAGAAAAGAGGAAACCTATAAAAACGAAAAAGCCGCCAGACCGAAGTCCAGCGGTTGTTTCTCTCATTTTTCGTTCGTAAAGTAATTCTCAATTACTTAGCTGAATCGTTAGCAAGTGAGTCCTGAGGTGCCTGAACAGAGTCAGAATCCTGAACTGCTACAGAGTCAGAATCGTTTGCTACTTCAGTGTTAGCTGTTTTGTTACCACCACAAGATGCGAAAGAGATAGCTGCGATAGCTACGAACATTAAAACTAATTTCTTCATTTTCTTTGCTTTTTAAATCTGTAAAACAATCATTTGTTTATTAAAACGATGCAAAGGTAAGTATTTTTTCGATACGTTGTTCTTTTTTTTGTGATTTTTTTTAGGGGCATTTTGTAACATTTTCGCAACTATTTGAAAATCTGCAAGTTACAAACTGCTAACAAAGGTTAAAGTTTTTCTTGTTTACGGAAACAGCCTATTTTTAACACTTTTCGCAGTTTTTTGCCTATCTCACAACTATCGTCTTAAACCAATCTTTCAAGACTCCCGCATACTGATCTTGGGAATCTGCAAGCAAAATTACGACTTGCGAGCCATCTTCCAGCCGTGGCCCCAAGCACATCCCCTCGTAATTGGCAAAAGAACGACCAAAAATTGTAAGCGAAGTCTTCCATTCGGTGAGCAGTCTCTTTGGCAAGACTGCGGAAGTATGCCTATCTAAGAGAGCAGAATCACATCTTATCGGGTCAACCACATAAAGCTTGCAATGGCAGAATGCCCCCACTTTAGCCTTTGGGATAAAAGCCTCACGTTCCAAGACCAATAGTTGACCATCAGGCAAAGCACAAAGCTCGCTCACTCCCATCACATACGTTTGAGCAACCTTATCAGTAGAAGGCTTGTCCATCATATAGACAAACTCCGACTTGACTGGATGTTGACTGCTTCCAGGTTTCCACTCAAAGCCTACCAACCTAAGTTTGTTTGCTACCTGATTCTGTGGGGTTGCTGGTTCACCATCCTTTCGCAGTGTACTTTCAGAAATCGTCCAAAGGCGATGGTGAACGGAATCGAAAGCCAACGACTCGTATACATAATTTGGATAAAAGTCAGAAGACGGCTTCGTCCACTCCCATAAGGAACGAACGTGAGAGGTCTCATCGGAAAGCATGTTTTTCCTATTTGAAAGTTGAGCTTCCACATCTGAAAGTTGAGCTTCTCCCTCGATAAGATACTCTTTCAACCTACATTTTCCCTCACTTGATACAACCAGTGTACTGTCAGAGACCTTGACAATAGCCTCATAGTCGAAGCCACGCTCTCCCACTTCGTGGCTTACCCCCGGCAACTTACGAGTCCCGTCCACATACACATCGTATCCCAAGTTCTCCACCGTCTCCAAATCTCCCGTCAAAGAATTTATCCGCATACGGAAATTGAAGAACAGCGCACTATCCGACTTGTCGCTTACAACTGCATAGATGTCGTCATGCAAATGAGTGATGCCGCTATAATTGCCAGCTGGAACCGTATGCGAGAAGGACTTCTGCTGATTCTCCCTCACCACTGTCCAAGGATGAGAAACCGAATCTTGGATTTGTCCTCGTCGAGCAGCAAACATGGTAACAGGAGCGCAAAGAAACATCGATAACACGAAAAGAGAAATGAGATTACCCGTAAAAAGTAATCTCATTCCTTGAAAATATCCCATATTTTTATAACACATCATTGTTATACATTATTATATATATACTACTTATCACATTGATATATATACGCTACTTATTACATTATTATATATACACTACTTATCCTAAAGTGCCGCATAAGTCAGCACAAACTCCATCGTCAGCTCGAAATCAACGAGCAAAGTCTTATGCGACTTTAGGTTTTCTATTGTGCAATTCCAGTCAGACATGGAGTCAAATGGTTTCACCCGCATCTCCTGAAATTGCAGATTATCCTCGGAAAAGAGCTTGTACATTGTCTCCTTGGCACACCAATGTACCAGCAAACCATCCAAGTCGGAAACTTTCTCATCTTTTCGCAAGAACTTCGAAGCCACCTTTTTCACCCTATCACTGAAATATTCTATATCGACAGCCACCTCCTGCTTCCGAGAAATGATGACTGCAACAAAGCCTTTCGTATGCGAGACACTGACATGAAAACCATCCATCAAAGGCTTTCCAGCCTTGTTATGACGAATGTTTGCGATTTTATCTATCCTCTCCTCCGCACAACCTTGGGTTTTCAGCATCTCTCTGAGCAAAGCCCTGACAACAAGGAACTCCAACTTACGCTCATCGCTCTTGAAGTTCTCCTCAAGTTCATCCTTATAGGCACTCGCCCAAGGATAACGCTCATACATATCCCCAACAGTCTCATCCACCTGCCAAAGTCCCAAGCTCACCGCAGGATAAACTTCTCTTATATTTACAACAGCCATAGCACTACTTATTTATTATGAACAGTTACCTTTATCTTGCTGATACGACGCTCTTCCACTCCCATCACCTCAAAGGTATAGTTCTTGTACTCTATTTTCTCATGAATACTTGGGAAATCGCCCTTTATCTCCAACAGCAAGCCCGCCAAGGTATCGGCATCGCCCTCCACTTCCTCAAACTCCTCGTCATCCACATTGAGAATCTTGCAGAAATCGGCAAGCAAGGTCTTACCCTCGAAAATAAAGGTATTGTAATTCAACTTAGAGTAGAATTTCTCCTCCTCATCGTATTCATCATTGATTTCACCCACAATCTCCTCCAAGATGTCCTCCAAAGTCACGATGCCACTGGTGCCACCAAACTCGTCGACAACAATGGCGATATGAACCTTGTTTTCCTGGAATTCACGCAAGAGATCATCTATTTTCTTGGTCTCCGGAACGAAATAAGGAGGACGAATCAAACTTTGCCACCTGAAAGTGGCAGGTTTGCTCAAGTGAGGAAGTAAGTCCTTGATATACAAGATGCCACGGATATTATCAGTATTGTCCTGATAGACAGGAATACGACTATAGTTGTTATCCACGATGCATTTCAGTACCTCAGGATAAGTGCTTTGGATATCCAAGTCAACGACATTTTGACGACTGGTCATCACCTCCTTGGCAGTCTCATCACCAAAACGGATAATCCCCTTCAGCATGCTTTGCTCATCCTTAATGTCATTCTTGTCAGTCAGTTCCAACGCCTGCTCTAAATCATCCACGCTCAGCACATGATTTTCCTTCTTGACCAATTTTTCGGCAAAGACACCACTCTTCAACAGCACGTTTTCCAAAGGCCAGAAGAGTTTGCGGGCAAACATGACACCATTGACAAAGCGTCGGCAAAAGCGCAAAGGATCCCTGCGGCTATACACCTTTGGCATAATCTCACCAAAGAGCAAGAGCAAGAAAGTAAGGATGACGGTAGTAATCAAGAACTGCAACCAATAAGCTTTCGGACCAAATGACACGATTCCCGAGATGACATAACTCAGAAGCATGATGATGGTGACATTCACAAAATTATTGGTAATCAGAATCGTAGCGAGTGTACGCTCAGAATCTTCTCGCAACATTTGAATTTTCTTGTCTGCCGAAGTCTTCCCATCCTCCAACTCATCAACATCGGTAGGAGAAAGACTAAAGAAGGCGATTTCCGAACCGCTGGCGAAAGCAGACATCAAAAGCAATAATGCTGCCAAAAAAGCAGCAAAAACAAGACCCAACGTTGGCGACATAAAATGCACATCACCAAAGGCTTCTGTTATTATAGAACTATCCAATTTCTCTAAAAATTAAAAAGGTAAACTATCATCGTTGTTCCCTTCCACTGAACCTTGAGCCTGAGTTGAAGTGGTAGTTTCCGCCGAAGAGGAAGCCGATGGCTTGCCTAAATGATTGGAGTTAGCATTAGCAGACATCGAGCTATACAACTTTGAAACCAACATCTCCATGTTATCTACGTAGATTTCAGTCACATACTTTCTCTTACCTTGCTTATCATCATAAGCACGATACCGGATTTTGCCTTCCACATACAGTTTATCACCCTTCCTCACGTATTTTTCCACATACTTGGCCAAGGCATGAAAGAAAACAAGGTTATGCCAATCAGTCCTGTCAGGCACCTGAGTGCCATTGGCGAGCGTATACCCCCTCTCTGTAGTAGCTAAAGAAACTTGCGCCATAGCCTGGTCTGCATCATAATAGCGTACATCAGGATCCTTGCCGACATTACCAATCAACATCACCTTATTCATATCATCAACAATTTAAAATACTTACTTCCACATTCCCAAATAGCGGAAATGAAAATTCTTTCCCTTTGCTGAAGGGAACTGACTACGAGAGTCCACTCTTGAGCGCAAGTGCTCCACGATACGATTGTAGCAATCTATACCTGAGGTTGCCTTCACATTGGCAACGAAATGGGTATCACGATACTCATGCTTGCCCGTTGCAGGCACAAGCACCACACGCTTGAAGTCCAAGCTGCCCTCATACCAACCAGGCTGGTCTTGCGACAACAGGGTCACCGCACTTGCCATCGCCTCCTGACGCTCTGTAGCACCAGTAGTTCTCAAGGCCTTCTTGTCCTTAAAATCCTTCATGCAAGCCGCAGAGGTCTTGATGATGATGAAATAAACTCTCGGACGTACTTTATAACGTTTAGGATAACAAACATCGCCTGAAGCATACTCACGAATATCAGCCTCAAGTTCTGGAGTCACCCCAATTTCAGGAATACTATTTAAAAAATTAATTGCTTCATCGGCAGAAGAAACAAGTGTCTCCTTGTCGAAATATCTAATATATAAATTCATAATTTACGGTATGTTTCTCTTTTAAAAGTATAAAGAAAAAAAAGAGCGGAAAACGGGACTCGGACCCGCGACCCCGACCTTGGCAAGGTCGTGCTCTA